>OGDP01000129.1_pt1 | contig 77831 bp, 80 predicted proteins | sample 1570441 | NCBI WGS metagenome assembly OGDP01 (sample SAMEA2581961, study PRJEB24529) | metagenome | biome: Human gut stool | place: China | collected 2011
GGAAGTCTGATGATACTAACCACTGGCATGAATGTTCTCGTTGCCACGACAAAAATGACGAAGCGGCTCACAGCACCAGCGAGTGGATCATTGACACGGCAGCTACCGAAACCGCAGAAGGCGCTAAGCATAAGGAATGCACCGTCTGCAAGAAGGTTCTTGAAACCGCAACGATCCCCGCAACAGGCAGCAGTCATACCAATAGCTACGGCGTATACGTTGGAATGACATATACGGCAGGAAATTTAATATACCAGATTACATCAATTGATACTGCAACAGTAGGACAATCAAAGGTTATTGGTGTAGTAGCTGCTAAAAAGAATAAAATAAAGAAAGTTACAATTCCGGACAGAGCAGATTGTAAGGGATATAGATTAAATGTAACAACAATTGGTAACAATGCGTTTGCCGGCTGCAAGGCCCTTGAGAAGCTTACAATAGGTAACAAGGTAACTGTTATCGGAAAAAATGCATTTAAGAACTGCTCAAAACTTGAAACAGTAGTAATTGGAAAAGCAGTTAAGACAATAAGTTCTAAGGCATTTATAGGAGATAACAAGATTAAGAAGATTACATTCAAAGGTGACAAACTTAAGACTGTAAAGAAGAATGCATTTAGCAAGAAAGCAAAGAAAAATATTAAGTCTAAGAAGACTAAACTTAAAGGAAATAAGAAAGCCATTAAGTTGTTTAAGAAGAAACTTAAAATTAAATAATTAAAAAGTAATTAAAGAGGCTAGCTTTTCAAGAGTTGGACATGTCATGTATGTCTTGTATTCTGCGAAAAGGTAGCCTCTAATAAGTTTATTAAGGCAGTCAGATACAATATCGCCAAGCAGGTCAAAAAGATATTTTGACAATAATGTCCAGTTGGATTATCATTGGAGTGTTCAGGTACTTCGTTACAAACATGAGGAATTCTCTATCATGTATTTTCCGACAGCAAATTTACGCTACCGAAAAATAATATAAACTGGACTTTTTTGTTAAACAAAAACCATAATAACAACATAGGAGGTATACATATGTCAAAGATGGGAAGACCAAAATCAGACAATAACAAAGATAAAATTGTTGCTGTAAGGCTTACAGAAGAAGAACATCAAAGACTTACAATGTATGCCAAAAAACATTCTTTGAAAATTTCAGATGTACTAAAGAATGGATTGTACGAAGTGCTTAACAAACCAGTCAATAAATAGATACTGACAATAATAAAAGAAAGCTTAGGTGGCTAACAATTGGATACCACTTGAGCGATTAATCGCATTAATATACATAAATGAGGTTAAAATTGATGCCAAAAAAACATTATAACAAAACATGTTCCGCATACAAGACGTTAGAAAATGCGGAGAGGAGATATGTATGAGGAGAAATATATTATGTATTATATTGTGTATGATATTACTGAGTGCATGCAGTTCCAAAAGTAATGAGATTATTGAAGGGTATAGTAACTGTGAAGAATATTACAGCAATGGATTTCAAGATTATATAGATTATTGCAAATATTTCTATAAGGAAAGCGAGGATAAAAAATTTGAGGAGAACAGTTATTATTCTATTGTAACAAAAGAAAATATAGATGATATAAAGAGTTATTTTGATAAGTTTCCTTATGAAAGTATGGAGGATAGCAATAAGTATGACTTTGAAACAGATAATATAAATGAAGGAGACTATTATAGCCTGAGAGCAGGGTCAAATAATGATAATTACAGTGTATTTTTATATGACGTAAATAGTCATATATTGTACTATATACATTATAATATATAGTGTAATGAAAATTATTGATTTGCAATTGTGCAATTAGATTATTTTATGCACTAGCACTAAAAAATAAAGTATTGTGTATAAAATGTCATTATGAAGAATGATAGTTCATTAAATTTGAAACGTATTTTTTATAGGTATAAAAATAACTTAACGAAATAAAATCTGACTTATGTTATAATACTTCCGTGACAACACTATGGCAACACGAAATCAGAAGGATAATACAAATAATATAATATAGGTAATTTAACAGATAAAAGCACACTAAACCTAAACAAATATGTTTAAGTCAAACTCAGTACAAGCCGAGGTTGAGTAATGCACACGAGCCAAGAAATGTCGAATTTACGGCGTTTCTTGGCTCGCTTTTTGTTGCGTGACAATCAAATGACAATAATTTTGAAAATTACTCATCTTTATCATCTCCAAATTCTACAGCAGTTTCTTCAAAGCGTAAAGATAAGTATTGTTTTATGTTTGCTATAACTACAGATATATCGTTTATTATAGAATTACCATTGCTAAGATTATCATGATAAAAATTTTTATATCTTGTTTCCTTGTTAATTTTTCCATTCGTTTTATCTGGAATAAGATATTTTTGAATGTTAGTATCCAAATCACTCATTAGCTCTGGAGAAAACAATATTAAGTGATAGTTTTGAAACCAATATTGTTCGTCGGTAAGAATCTTTAAAGTATCTTTTTGAGCTTGGGTGAAAAAACCATCCTTCAAGTAATATGAAATTAGTACTTGATTTTGAGATTTTAACACAAGGTTTGCCATGTTTGTAAGTAATGTGTCGAATCCATAGCATTTTAATGCAAAGTAGAAATACAGTTGCTCATCATGTAAAGGTTTATTAAGTGATTCCTTATAACGCGCATATAAAAAGTCTTTGATACAATTGTTATCAAACGAATTCATGCTGTTAAAAATATAGGATGTATATAGCAAAGATTCAGGTGCCAATTTTAATAAGAAGAATAGTTGGTGATAGTCGTATGATTTCATATCATATTTATTAAAGTCAGTTTCCTGAAAGTGTTTTGCTTTAAAAAAGTTAGTAACAAAAATTCGTTTGCTTTTTTCATCTGATAAACTTGATAAGCGGTATATTAATTGATTCAGAAAAACTAACTTGTGTGGTATTGATAGAGCGTGTTTCCGTGAGTTTTCATAGTCTTTTAATACTTCAAGATTCCAATGTCGAATAGTTGCTTTCCAGTATCTAGTTAAAATGTTATAAGAATTATATGTCTCATAATTCCAAATCTCATATTTTTTTTCTTTTCTGCTAAAGTCAAATTTTTCAAGTGCATTGTCAAAAATGTTAATAATCTTTTCAATATCATTTTCATAGCAAAAGAAATAGAAGTCATCAGAAAAATAATTAAATTCGCAATTTATATTATTGCCATCAATGTAGTCTTGTAGTTCTTGGCTTATTTTTGAAAGTACATATTCAGCAAAATATAGGGATAAGTAGTTTCCCATTAATAAACCACTTGTGCGTCCGTTATATAGAGAGGATAAAACATTATCCATAAGACTGTAATTATCTAAATCAAGATAATGGGTATATATTTTTCCGTAGTATTCGTTTATATCAAGTTTTAATAAACAGTCATATGTACACAACTTTATAAAATCTTCATCTAATTGTTCGTTGAACTGCCCAGCGACAAAATCACCAGTATCTATATTTACGCAAAGTCTTTTATGCTGAGAGTCCATACTATTTATATCGTTAAAATTAGGTAGATTGCAATAATAGTAGTAAGCACGTGTAAAATTTAAGACATTCGGTATTTTTATGGCACGATATTTATCGCCGTCTTTTTTTATCCTATAAGTTATTGGTGTTGTCCAACACAAATTGGATGTATCAAAATATGAAATATCTGATGGATATGATAGGTTATCAATATTAATAAAGTGTCGAATAGTATTTTTAAAATTGTATAAGTTATTTAGGTTCATAGGGATTCTCCATTTCTTTATTCCTTCTTCGCTTTTCTCTTTCTCTTCACATATGAGAAATCCGGAAACAAGTCTTTTAACAACTCAGCAGTTTCTGCTGCCTTTTCATCCTCATTCATGTTCTGAACCAGTAGTTGGTCGTCATCATCAAGATTCAACGAAACAGTATATTCTTTATCCGAAACTATCGGATTCATCGGAAACTTTATCTCTTTAAGATAATAATCCGTTTCGGTTATTTCGCCATTCTCCAGCTTGTCTCGCAGGCGAGCCCAATACTCAACCATCTTCTTGAAGTTATCGAGGTCTTCCTGTGGGCGGGGACCGGCACTTGGAAGCCGTTCTTCAAATTTGAAGCATATTCCTCCGTCTTTCATTGTAGGGCGTAGTCCGTATGCCCATTCGATGTCAAACAGAACATGGAGTGCACTGAAGATATTGGCAACATCCGGATCTGATAATGCATAGAAACTGACACCTAGATTGTTGGAGATATTGAGTAAAGTTGCTTCGTCCGGATATCGGTTTACGAGCTCGTAATTTCGAATTGTGGATTCGTTTAGTCCGCACTTATCTGCCAATTCCCTTTGTGTCATTTCCGCTGCAATTCTAAAATTCCTAATCAAAAAGCCTACCCGGCTGGTGAATTTTTCGCCCATTTAACTGCTCCTTATAAGTATAATGCGTGTTGTAGCATGCACGAAAACACGAGGTACAAATCATGCATTTACATAGATTATAACATTAACAGTACAAAAGTGAACTGTTAATATAAAACACATCAAAACCGTTCAGAAATGAACTGAATAATAAAACGAAAGAGAGGAGGCATTTGCTTATGGAGAACAAACGATTTTTAACAGCGCAGGATGTCATGGAAATGCTAGATGTATCACTATCCTATGCATATAAGCTAATACGGCGGCTGAATGCAGAACTTGAGGCTGATGGATTCGTGACAATAAAAGGGCGTGTAAGTACACAGTATTTTATAAAACGAATCTACGGGCTATCTACGGATAATGGGTACAGCTACTCCGTATGCGGATATATGAATGTGGAAACGAAGGAGCAGTATTCAAAGGAAGCCTTACAGTGTGAGATAAGTGCAGCAATGCGTGTAGGTAACATGGAAACGCTGGATGCCAATATAGAGGCTATGGAAAGAGATTTGGCTGAGATATTGAGGTTGAGCGGAGAACAGGAAAGGCTGTGGAAAGCGTATGAGGATTGGAAGGGGAGGTAGATAGGAGACATAGGGATGAGGAACTCTGTTTAGCGGAGAACTCATTCCTTTTTCGTTTATGCAATTTGGCAAGTATATTTGAAATAAGCGTTTATTTTTACGTCATCAAAACAAGATAAGTAATTATTATTTATTTTAAAATCATATTGAAAAATGTAATTACTTTTGAGATAATTGTATTAGGAAAGGTAGGTAAAAATAATGAGAAGAAAAGATATCATACCTATTCACCATCAGATGACGGAGTTCCTACGAGGTCAGGCATCAAGAATATTTGATGATGTGGCAAAAAAAGACGAGGTTGTTTTGGTAAATAAAAATAGCAAACCGCAGAATATCATTATCTCATATGACAGATATTGTCGATTAAAAGAGAATGGTGCGGATATTTAGGAGGCATAAGTATGGACAGAACAGCGATGATAAATACTATAGGAATTGACTATCATACACCAAATATTGAAGGTGGTGAATATAGTTATGTGCAGGCTGCGGGCTCAAAAGATAACTTACTAAAGGCTTTAGGTAGAAATCCGGAGCATTTTAAGTTGGATATTAGATTTGAGTATGGAGATGTTGTTGTATTGATAGAAACAAAACAGCGTTTTACAAAAAAGGACGAAAAACAGCTAAATGACTATTTGCAAGAGGAAATAGCACTAAATTATGGAAAAAAGATTGTAGCAATTCTTGCCAATACCAAGAACGATAAGATTAAGGTTTGGCAGTCAGAGATAGATGAAGAACATTTCCTTGAAGATGAAACCGTTCTTGATAGGATGGAGCACTATGTTCGTTTGTTTGAAGTGAACAAACAAAACGATAGAGAAAAAGTATTAAAGAACACATCTGATCTTAATACATTGCTTCATAAAATGGATATTGATGAGAAAAAGAGAAGTCAATTTGTAGGTACAACATTGTTATATATTAAAGATATGGTTGTTAGATCTGGTGCCAAGAGTATTGACGCAAAACTTGAAGAGAAATTTAAGGATATATGGAGCTCCCTTAATAGCGAAGCGATTAGAGGTGCAATAAAAGGGGTTTTAGATGACCTGCTTGACGGCTCAGAAAATAAATCAAAAAAAATAGAATTATTGCAGAGGAATGTTCTTAATGATCAAAAAGTGCGCAAACTTTCTACGACTAATTGGGTTGATATATTAGATTTTATTTTAATGAAAATATATAAGTATATCGATGCAGATAGTTCGGAGGGGCAAGATATATTGAATTTGTTTTTTATTGCATTTAATAAATACACGGGAAAGAAGGACAAGAATCAAGCTTTTACACCTGACCATATTACAGAGTTTATGTGTAGAGTGGCAGAGGTAGATCGCACAAAAGTGGTTATGGATATAACATGTGGTAGTGGTTCATTTCTTGTACAAGCAATGGTAAAAGAGCTTACTGATTGCTCGCGAGGCAAAAAAGAGGAAGAGGCAAAGGCTTTGCGCAAAGAGGTGACTTCGAGTCATATATATGGAATTGAGAATGAAGAAGTTGCGTATGGATTAGCAACTACCAATATGTTGATACATGGCGATGGTAATTCAAATATTAAGTTTGCTAGTTGCTTTGAATGTGAGAACTTTATTATTGATGCCAATCCTGATATCATACTTATGAATCCACCATACAATGCAAAACCTAAAGAAATTCCAGAGAGGTATAAAAAGAATTGGGGAAATTCTAAAAATGGAAAAGAAGACCCAACCAAAGGAATGGTGTTTATACACTTCTTATCTGATGTTGTTGAAAAGATGAATAATCAACGTGAGAAAGATAATCTGCCACGAAAAACGGTAAAGTTAGCCGTTTTGTTGCCAGTTTCAACAGCCATTGGTTCAAAGAGCAAGATAATTGCTGATGAGAAAGCTTTTATGTTAGAACATAACACTCTGGATGCGGTATTTACATTACCAGATGATGTTTTCCATCCAGGTGCTTCTGTTTCTGCATGTTGTATGGTGTTTACATTGGGAAAACCTCATAAGCTTCCAGATGGAACTGTTAATGAAACATTTTTTGGTTACTTCAAAAACGATGGGTTTAAGAAAAAGAAAAACCTAGGTCGTGTTGAACAGTTTGATAATAATAATCAAAGCATATGGAAACGTATAGAAAGTGAATGGTTAACATTATATCGTAACAAAAAGGTAGTTGATGGATTGTCAGCTACTGCTGTTGTATCGGGTGAAGAAGAATGGTTGTGTGAAGCATATATGAGAACTGACTTTAGTACACTTAAGGAAGAAGATTTTCAAAAATCACTCAATGAATATCTTGCTTATCTAGTGAAGGAGGGAAGGATATATGAATCTTGATATTAGTAAATGGCAAGAGTTTAGGGTAGATGCGTTATTTCCTGTATTAAAAAATGGAAAGGCAAATCAAGGAATGCTTGAAGAAGGGTCAGATTGCTTCTATGTAGGTGCAAAAAAGAATGATAATGGAGTTATGATTCATTGTGCTAAAGATAAATCTATTATATCGAAGGGTAATTGCATAGTATTTATCTGTAATGGTCAGGGTTCAGTTGGATTTGCAAATTATATGGATGTTGACTTTATAGGGACAACAGATATCGTTGCTGGGTACAACAAGAATCTTAACAAATATAATGGAGTTTTTATTGCAACAGTTTTTTGCAGAGAACGTCCCAAATATTCGTTTGGAAGAAAATGGAAAACGCATCTAAAAAGTACCGTTGCTAAGTTGCCGACGAAATATAATGCTGATGGAACACCTTATATTGATGAGACACATGAGTATTCTGAATTTGGTTATGTCCCAGATTGGAAATTCATGGAAGAATATATTAAATCTCTCAGGCATAAACCTTTGACTACTTCAAATAAAATGCAAAATAAGCAACCTATTGATATCACCAATTATCATGAATTTACATTTGGAAAACTGGTTTCAAAAGTATATAAGGCTAAAGCAATCAACAAAGATGATTTGGATGAGGCAGAATCTATGGAAGACTCTATTAGATATATCACAAGGACTGCGGAAGATAATGGTTGTGAAATGCGAGCAGTTTTATCTGATGTAGATAGAAAAAAGATAGAAAAGAGAAATGCGATAACCATAGGAGATACAACAGCAACATGCTTCTATCAAGATGAGCAGTTTATTACCGGAGATCATATGATAGTTATAAGGGCAGATTGGCTGAATAAATATACCGCTATGTTTATTTTGACATTTTTAAAAAATGAGCAGTTCAAATATTCATATGGACGTGCTTATTTAATGGATAGAGTTAAAGAAACAATAGTAAAACTTCCGTATAAAAAATCTGATGATGGAAGCCCTTTATTAGATGAAACACATAAGTATTCAGATGAAGGATATATACCAGATTGGGATTATATGGAGAAATATATTAAGTCATTACCTTATGGAGACAGAATATAAAGAGTAGAATTATTTCTGCTACAAAGTATTTTGGATTATTTAATAGTCTAAGACAAACAACAACAACTTTTTATTGATTTTTCTGAAAAATTTGCATATAATATATATTAACAGAACCCAACACGCCTCTCAACGATGCGGACCACGTTGGGTCTTTTAATTTTAAGGAGAATATTGTATGGGAGAATTTAAAAAGCATCAGCCTCCTATGACAATTGATGAACAGGTCGAAAATCTGAAAAGTATTGGTTTGATTGTCGATGATGAGGCGTATGCAAAGAAAATACTTAATGATATTTCATATTTTAGGTTAGTAAAGGCATACAGCCTTAATCTGAAAACGAAAAATGGTTGTTATAATAAGCAGACAACATTTAAGGAAATAGTGGATTTATATTTGTTTAATGCAAATTTGAGACAGATTATTTTTCCTGAGATTGAAAAGGTTGAGATTAACGTAAGATGCAGATTAGCTAATTTTTTTGCTGAGCAATATGGTGTTTTGGGATATCTGCAGGCGGAAAATTTTGCCAATGAGAATTATCATGCAGAATTTTTGAAAGATATCAATGAAGAAATAGGGCGAAACTCAAAGGCACCATTTGTACGTAATTTTAGAGAAAACTATGAAGGTGGTTACTTGCCGATCTATGCATTGGTAGAAGTTTTTAGTTTTGGTACACTATCGAAGTTTTATAAGAATATGCTTAATAAGGATAAAAAGGCTATTGCAAAGACATTTGGTGTAGGTTATACATATTTCGAAAGCTGGTTGGAGAGCATATCGTATGTGAGAAATATCTGTGCACATTACGGAAGAATATATAATGCCAAGTTGTCCAAGACACCCATATTATATAAGGAGTACACACAAGCCGGAATAGGGAATAATAGAATATATGGTGTGCTTTTATGTTTGAAACATTTGCTAAAAAATGATACACATTGGAATTTGTTTGTAGATAACATTGAGCTTCTTTTTGACAAATATGAGTGTGTTCAGATTAGTACGATGGGATTTCCGGAAAACTGGAAAGAGTTGCTTCAGCACTAAGAAGAATTATTAAAATAGTGCTTGTGTATCTTAATCTTTGGAGTCATAATATCAACAGGAATTTTGATACCCGAATGATACCTGAAATTTTGAAAACAGAAAATAATTAAGAGAAACAGACGAAAAAATGCTGTTTCTGAGAGCCAAATACTTATTCGTATACAGGATTTAACTTAACCTGTAGGGAGTTTGAATAGTAAAAAAAGAAACCATGGGCTTGAGGTTGTATCCTATTTAGTGCTACATGGTTTCTTTTTTTGATTTCTTCAATGAATTACAGTACAAATATTTGCCCACTATTTTCTAAGAAATTCCCTCAACCTATCCGGATAATAATTCATTATTAATTCATTATCAACATTCATTGATTCTACCAATGGACCGCAGTGGTCGTAGTTGGCAATATCAGTTGTAAAGTGTGCATCACTTCCCATTATGAAAGGATGATTGTATTTCTTACAGTTTTCGATAATTAATTTCTGGTTTTCTTTTACATTTTTTCTATTTTTATCCCTAAGGGCATTATTATTTATTTCAAGAAGAACGTGATATTCTTTTGCAGCCTGAACAAGGGCTTCGTAATCAAGAGGACAACGGCCGTCGTCAGGATGGCTTATAATGTTTACATTAGGATTCTTAATGGCATTTATTATTGCAGCAGTGTTTTCTTCTTTTGAGCCGAACTTGTAACATACAGAATGGATGCCGGCAATAACAAAATCAAGTCGGTCAATGTATTCCTGACCAAGGTCAAGTGTACCATTGTAGTCAATTATGTTAATTTCCGCACCAAGTCTTAAATCTAATCCAAAAAGGTCTCTTGGAACAACTCCTAAATTCTTAAAATACAAATCAGCACAAGTTCCGGGGATTCCTGAACTGTGTTCAGTAATTCCATAAATTTCAAGTCCTTTGTTTGCTGCTTCTTTACACATTTCTGTAAGTGTGGCATAAGCGTGACCGCTTGCAATGGTGTGAGTGTGCATATCTGCGAGAATTTTGTTCATAGATTTTTCCTCCTGTATACTTCGTTTATTTATGATTACACGGATTGTTGCGTGCTTCACACTCCCACAATCCTTCCCCTCAATATTCGCATATTGTGAAGTTTGCACTTCACTTTTATGCGAATATTGTGGGCGTGTCTCAAAGTCATTATCCCTTTATTGTGCAGGCACAAGCGGGATAAGACTTTTTGACGTTGTAATCATTTAATATTGTAGCACCATTGTATTGACAATGAAATAAGATAATTATATATTATATAAGGTTAGAAATACTAAACTTTTTGTTTAAAAATAACAAACTTAGCCTTAAAGTATGATTAAAGCTAAAAATAAAAAGGGATAATACTATGGATATAGGAAAAAAGATTAAAGAGTTAAGAATTTTGAAAGGACTTACTCAGGAGGAATTGGCTGATAGGGCAGAGTTGACTAAGGGATTTATTTCTCAGGTTGAGAGGAATCATACATCTCCGTCAATAGCAACTCTTGTGGATATTCTCCAGTGTCTGGGTACGGATTTGAAGAATTTTTTTGAAGAAGATGAGGATAATCAGATTGTCTTTTCTAATGAAGACTATTTTGAGAAGGAAGATAAAGAACTTAAAAATATGATTCAGTGGATTGTGCCAAATGCGCAAAAAAATCTGATGGAACCTATTTTGGTCACATTAGAGGCAGGCGGTTCAACTTACCCTGACAATCCTCACGAGGGTGAAGAGTTTGGCTATGTTTTGTCAGGAACGATTAAGGTTGTGCTTGGAAGCAAGACTTATAAGGTGAAAAAAGGTGAAACTTTTTATTATGAGGCAAAATATAAGCACTATCTTAAATCAGACAAGGGTGCAAAGGTGTTATGGATTAGTGGCCCCCCAAGTTTTTAAAACAGTTTAGGAGAAAGTTATGGAAAAGAAGATTATTGAATTAAAAAATATTAGCAAGAATTTTGAAGACCAGCAGGTTTTAAAGGGGATTGATTTAAACATATATGAAAACGAATTTCTTACATTACTTGGACCAAGCGGATGCGGTAAGACTACTTTGTTAAGAATTATCGGTGGTTTCGAGGAACCAAGTAATGGTCAGTTGATTTTTGACGGAAAGGATATTTCAAAGGTTCCGCCTTACAAAAGAGAAGTAAATACAGTATTTCAGAAGTACGCCCTGTTTCCTTTCTTAAATGTGGCAGATAATATTGCTTTTGGTCTTAATCTTAAGAAAATGGACAAAGACGTCATAGAGAAAAAGGTTAGCAGAATGCTTGAACTGGTAGGTCTTAAAGGCTTTGAAAAAAGAGATGTAACTTTACTTTCAGGAGGTCAGCAGCAGAGAGTTGCCATAGCAAGAGCCCTTGTTAACGAACCTAAGGTATTGCTTCTTGATGAGCCTTTGGGTGCGTTGGATGCCAAGCTTAGAAAAGATATGCAGACTGAGCTTAAAAAGATTCAGAAGGAAGTTGGAATTACATTTATTTTTGTTACTCACGACCAGGAAGAGGCACTTTCAATGTCAGATACAATCGTTGTTTTGAACGACGGTGTTATTCAGCAGATTGGAACTCCAATGGATATTTACAACGAGCCACAGAACAGATTTGTAGCTGAATTTATTGGTGAGTCAAATATTATTGAAGGTAATATGATTAAGGACTGTCTTGTTAATTTTGATGGCATAGACTGGGAATGTGTAGACAAGGGATTTAAGGATAATGAAGATATTGAAGTTGTTTTAAGACCTGAAGACATGGATGTTGTGGAACCGGAGGCAGGTAAGGTTTCAGGAACTATTATTTCAAAAGTTTTTATGGGTGTTCATTATGAATATCTCGTGGAAACTAAAAACAGAGATTATAAGGTTCATACAACAGAAAATTATGAAATTGGGAAAAAAGTAGGACTTACAATTGATCCTTTTGACATTCAGGTAATGCACAAAATGGAGAATTAAGGAGGAAAGAGATGCATCATTATAAAGGCTTAGTGAAACCTTATGTGTTATGGTCTTTTCTGCTAATAGTTTTGCCTTTGGCATTAATATTACTTTACTCCATTACAACAGGGGATAATTCACTTATAACAATACATTTTACATTAGATAATTTTAGAAAAATATCTGATCCTATTTACTTAAAGGTTTTTATTAAATCTTTGCAAATGGGACTAATTACAACGGGAGTTTGTCTTATTTTGGCATATCCAATGGCGTATATTATTTCAAAGTTTGATGAAAGTTCTCAGAATATTTTAATACTGTTAGTCACAATTCCAATGTGGATTAACACATTGCTTAGAACTTATGCATGGATAAGTCTTTTGTCAGACAACGGAATTATTAATTCATTATTTAAACTGTTAGGATTAAATCAGCAGACAATGATGTACACTAATTTTTCGGTTGTTATGGGCTTAGTATGTGATTTGTTGCCATTTATGGTTATTCCAATTCACACATCACTGGCAAAAATGGACCACTCACTTGTGGAAGCTGCAAGTGACCTTGGTGCCAACAGATTTCAGACTTTTACAAAGGTTATTTTGAAATTGTCACTTCCTGGCGTTATAAACGGTGTTTCAATGGTATTTCTTTTGTCTATTTCAAGTTTCGTTATACCACAGTTACTTGGCGGACATCAGTTTGTACTTATTGGTAACCTTATTGAAAATCAGTTTATTTCTGTAGGTGACTGGAATTTCGGAAGTTCCATTTCAGTTATTCTTGCAGTTATTATTTTAGCAATGATGGGATTTATGAAAAAAATAGATCCTGACGAGAATGGAGGTAACTAATGAATAAGAAGAAAATCTCCATAGGACCAAAATTATATATTACATTGTGTTTTATATTTTTCTATTTACCAATTGCAGTTACAATGTTTTTTTCATTTAACTCATCAAAATCCTTAACTAAGTTTACCGGATTTTCACTTAAATGGTATAAGAAACTTTTAACAGACAATGATATTATTGCAGCAGTTTATGTATCTATAAGTATTGCTGTTATTGCCACAATTATATCTACAGTTCTTGGTACAATTACAGCAATCGGACTTTCAAGAAGCAGAAAAATTCTTAGAGAATGGCTTTTGAATGTCAACAATATGCCTATTATGAACCCTGATATTGTTACGGCAATAGGACTTATGATTTTGTTTACGTCAATGAGACTTGAACGAGGATATCTTACAATGCTTTTAGCACATATTGCTTTTTGTACGCCATATGTTATAACAAGCGTTTATCCAAAGGTTCGAAGTATGGACCACAACCTTGCAAATGTTGCCATGGATCTTGGTGCCACACCGTTTCAGGCGTTAACTAAGGTTATTATTCCGATGTTAAAACCGGGAATTTTTGCAGGAATGCTTCTTGCATTTACCATGTCACTTGACGATTTTGTTGTTTCATATTTTGTAACAGGAAACGGTGTTTCCAACATTTCAATTGTTGTTTACAATATGACAAAGAGAACAAATCCTACAATTAACGCTTTGTCAACATTGCTTATTCTTGTGGTTGTTTTGATTTTGGTTGGTGTAAATGTTATACCGGCTCTTGCAAAAAAAAGACACAAAAAGGTTGAAATGTCAGCATCACACAATAGTCCCCTTAAAAAGATTGGTGTGGCTGTTGTAACTGTTGGAGTTTTGGCAGTGGCAGTATTTTGTGGGGCAAGATTTTCAGCCATTAGCAGTAAGCCGGTTCTTCGTGTGTATAATTCAGGGGAATATATGGATACTTCTCTTATTGAGGATTTCCAAAAAGAGTATAACTGCAAGGTTGTATATGAAACATTTGATTCTAACGAAACAATGTATACAAAGCTTCAAAGTGGGGCAGAATATGATGTGATAATACCGTCTGATTATATGATTGAACGACTTATATCAGAAGATTATTTGCAGCCAATTGACTGGAAACTTATAACTAACAAAGACAAGATTATTCCAAAGCTCTTGAAGAATGATTTTGATCCTGATAATAAATACACAGTACCTTATTATTGGGGGACTGTAGGGATTTTGTACGACAAAACAGTTGTAGATGAAAATGACTTAAAAGAAGGTTGGAATATTCTAAGGAATAAGAAATACAGCGGTCAGATTTATATGTATGATTCTGAAAGGGATTCTTTTATGGTGGCTTTGAAAGGCCTTGGTTATTCAATGAATACAAGAAATAAAGATGAACTAAAACAGGCGTACAACTGGCTTATTGAACAGAATAATACAATGAAACCTGTATATGTTGGAGATGATGTTATGGACAACATGATTTCAGGTAATAAGGCAATGGCTGTAGTATATTCAGGAGATGGCTCATATGTTATTAATGAGAATGATAATATGGGATTTTTCGTGCCGGATCAGGGAAGTAATGTTTGGACTGACGGAATGGTTATTACCAAAAAGTGCAAAAATACTAAGCTTGCTCATCAGTTTATTGATTATTTCTTAAGTTATGATGTGGCAGAGCAGAATACTGATTATATAGGATATGATAGTGCAGTAAAAAGTGTTTATGAATATTTTAAAAATGATGCTTACGCAGGAAATCCGGGCTGTGGACCTGACACGTCAAATCCTAAAAATGAAGTTTTTAAAGACCAGCCACAGGATATAAAGGCGTATAGTTCAAGTCTTTGGACAAAAGTTAAGTCACATTAGAATTTAAAATTTCAATCACACTAAAGTTTTGGCTTAAAAATTAAAAGTAATTTAAATATATTAAATTGAAGTTTATGTTTTGAAATAAATGAGAGAGGGAATCATGGACAAAAATTTTTGGAGGGAATATTTTTCTATTCCTAATATAATGGGATATTTTAGAATAGCGTTGGCAATGTTATATATGTTGCTATTTTACAGGGCGTTAGACGGTGCTCCTTACTGGCCTGTAATTGTGACAATTGTAATCTCGGGAATAACAGATTTCTTTGATGGTAAAATTGCCAGAAGGTTTAATATGATAACAGACTGGGGAAAGATGCTTGATCCAATAGCCGACAAAATAACTTTAGGAGCTATTATTATAAGCATGTCTTTCAAATATTCCATAGTTGTACCCATGGTTGTCTTTTATATAATAAAAGAAGGCTATATGGCGGTTGCAGGAATTATATCAATTAGAGCCGGACACAAAATCGAAGGTGCAATGTGGTATGGCAAAGTATGCACTTTTGCAACTTATGTAATTCTGATTGTATTGCTTTTATTTCCTAATATGCCGGAAGTTATGGTTAATGTTTTGGTTATAGCTGACATGGCTATAATGGCATTTACCCTGATAAAATATTTTATTTATCACAGAGGCTTGTGGGAAGAGTTAAGAGGTAAGTTGCCGAAAAACATGGAGAAATAATATGGTATACTACTAGTACAAAATAATTTTCATATAAGAGAAATTAAAAAAATCTTGACAAAAATATTTATATAGTGTAACATAACAGAGCGATAAGTCATAACGCAAATCGCCCAGTTAGCTCAGTTGGTAGAGCAGAGGACTGAAAATCCTCGTGTCTCTGGTTCGATTCCGGAACTGGGCATTATTTTTATTTACTAATGGATTTTTCCATTAGTTTTTTTTTGCCATAAATAATTGCTTACTAATATAAAAAATAGTAATATAAATATATGTATATCACCCAGTGAGTGGAGGAATAAATAGAATTAACTACAAAACAAATTTATAGCACTAGCACACATAGATATAATTAAAAGTAAAATAATTAAAACAAGATTACAAGAGGATAAATTAAATGAAAGAGCATCAGGCAAGAGAAATAATATTCGAAGAAAAGGTTAAAAAATTATTACAGGACAGCAATTATATTAATATTGTAGAGCAGAATATACCGGGGAGAAGTAGTTCCCATGGTATTAATTCTTATGGAAAGTTAAATGTTCCAACAGCTTTTATATTTCCTTTAAGAATAATATTTCAGTATAAGTATTATGCAAAAAATAAGGTTGAGTTAATGCATGTACGCGATTTTGGAGGAATCATTGCAGATATTTCTGAAACTAACTATGCAATACAGGGAGATATGGGAAATATATGCGACAGATATAATTACACCGGTTGTTATTTTAGCGCCACTGCTTTTTCAAGAGAGGCTCAGGAGTATGCCTGGGCGCACAATATTTTTATGGTATCTTTGGAGAGAATAGGAGTGATGCAGCCTATTTTGAAAAAGATAGATTCTTTTGTGTCAGGTTTAAGCGAGAATATAATTAATAACATAACAAAGCAGGAATTGTTGGAGGGTTACGAGCGTGAGGTAGATGAGGAGAATATAATTCCTGAAGGTGCAATAGGAATTATTAATGATGTTTATCCTGTAATGATTTTAGGAAAGAATGGGTGGACTAAACCGGTAATAGAGGAAGCTACCAAATCTGAGATAAATAGAGCTTATATTGACAGTGTATATAGAAGTGAAAATCAGTTTGAAGCTAATTTTGAACTTAATTTTATGGAATGCAGCGCAGAGTTTTCTGTTCCAATTACTGTTGTTGAGAAGCTTATGAATAGAGAAGATAATGAAACAAAAAATAATGTAATATTTAATATAGATATTCCTTTTATAAGTGATAAGGGAATTAAAAAATTTGTTTCACTTGAGGTATTTCTTGAAGGATTTAATAGAGGAGACTATACAAATAAGCAGATTTCATTTTTTAACTTTGGCGAATAGTTAGTGGGAGTATGTAATGGAAAGTAATAGTTATAAAAATTATAACAATAATAGTAGAAATAATTATAAAGATAATAATGAAGACTACAATTGTCAGAAGAAGAGTTTTTACAATGAATTAATTGAATATAGTAAAAATGGAAGATATCCATTACATATGCCGGGGCATAAAAGAAATGAAAGGCTTTTTGATGGAATTGATCCATATAAAGTGGATATTACGGAAATAGATGGATTTGATAATTTACACAATCCTAAAGGGATAATATTGGATGCAATGAAAAATGCATCCGATTTTTTTGAGACGGACAGAACTTGGTTTTTGGTAAATGGAAGTTCATGTGGAATTTTAGCTGCTATCAGTGCAGTTACTAATATAGGAGATAAAATTATCATAGGAAGAAATTGTCACAAGGCAGTTTATAATTGTGCCAAGTTACGTAATTTAGACGTGGAATATGTATATCCGTCTTATATAGCTAAGTACGGAATAAATGGTGGTTATAATAAAGGCGAAATAGAAAATATTTTGAAAAAAAATAGAGATGTAAAGGCGGTTGTTCTTACATCCCCTACTTATGATGGAATCGTATCTGACATAGAGGAAATTGCAAGAGTAGTCCATAAATATAATACAGTCTTAATTGTGGATGAAGCCCACGGAGCCCATTTTGGAATAAGTGAGAAACTTCCGGTTCCGGCTTATAAGTTGGGAGCTGATTTAGTTATCGAAAGCACACATAAGACTTTGCCGGCAATGACACAGACAGCTTTGCTTCATTTAAAGGGCGATAGAATTGATGCAGGAAAAGTGCAGGAAATGTTGTCTATATATGAAACAAGTAGTCCTTCATATGTGCTAATGTGTAGCATTGACAAGTGTATTAGGGAGATTCAGAAAAATGGTCAACAAAGATATGATGAATTGTTGAATGTTATTAACAAAATCAGAAAAAATGTTAATAAGTGTAAGTATATTTCAATACCATGTGAAGAATTAAAAAATCAAAATAATGTTTTTGATGTAGATGTAACGAAGCTTATTATTAATGTAAATAATAGTGGAATAACAGGTAAGCAGTTAGGGGATATTCTCAGATACAAGTATAATATTGAAGTTGAAATGGATTCACTAAAGTATGTGCTTGGGATAACTACTATATGCGATGATTATAAAGAACTTGAAAGATTGGCAGAGGCTTTAAAGGAAATAGATAAGTCCTTGGAAGAAAAGCAGAATGAAAATATTTCTGTAGAGTTACTGAAAAATAAAAGAATGTATTCAATATACGAAACAGATTTGAAAGAAAAAAATGCAGTTAATCTGTTTGATTCAAAGGATTGCATTTCAGGTGAATTTGTTTTTCTTTATCCGCCGGGAATCCCATTGGTTGTTCCGGGTGAAGTGATTACAGAAGAATTATTGGAACAGATTAAAGTGTATTTGGAAGCAAATATGAATATTAGCGGTTTAAAAGATAATTCAAATAAAACTATTGAAGTTGTAAAATAAATTGGAGGAATAATGTCAAAGATATTTTTTGTGTTAGGAAAAAGCTGCAGCGGAAAAGATACTATTTTCCAAAGCTTAAAAGAAAATAAACAATTAAATTTAAAAACTGTTGTAGGTTATACAACAAGACCTATGAGGGTTAATGAAAAAGATGGGGTGGAATATTTTTTTGTTGACCAAAATAAGCTTGAAGAATTGAAAAAGGCTAAAAAGGTTATTGAGTGCAGAGATTATAATACTGTGTATGGAATATGGAGTTATTTTACAGTTGATGACGGCCAGATAGATTTAAATAACGGGGATTATTTGTATATTGGTACTTTGGAATCATATGAGCAGATGATTGATTTTTATGGTGAAGATGTTGTGGTGCCGTTATATATACAGGTTGAAACAGGTGAAAGATTGGCAAGGGCTGTTAACAGGGAAAGAAATCAAAGTGAGCCAAAGTACAAGGAGTTATGCAGAAGATTTCTGGCTGATGAGGAAGATTTCTCAGAAGAAAAAATAGAGAAAGCCGGTATAAAGAAAAGGTTTGAGAACAATAACTTAAATCAGTGTATAAAAGAAATAGAGCAGGAAATAGTAAAAAAAATAAAGTAAGAATAAAATAAACAAGTATTATATTATTTTTAAGGTTATGTTTTATCTGGAAATGGCTAAAGCATAGCCTTTTTTATTTATTTATGTTATTATAAATTAGTATGACCATAGATTAATTTTTAGGAGTGAAGATGGAATCAGAAAGAATTCTGGGACAAAATCATATATTAAGACATTTTGAAAATGCTATTAGAATGGGAAAAATTTCTCACGCCTACATTATAAATGGAGAAGAAGGATCGGGAAAGATGAATCTTGCAATTCATTTTGCCAAGGCTTTGCAGTGTGAGAGAAACAATTCTAATAAAGCCATTAATGAAGATGGTGAAAGAATTACCGTTCCGGGAACAGCATGCGGGAAGTGCAAGTCATGTAAGCAGACGGATTCAAAAAACCAGCCGGATATTAAGTATATTACCTACGAAAAATCAGGTATTGGTGTTGATGAAATAAGAGAGCAGATAAATGATGATATTGACATTAAGCCATATAGCAGTCCATATAAGATATATATTGTTCCGGAAAGTGAAAAGATGACAGTGCAGGCACAGAATGCATTGCTAAAAACAATTGAAGAACCACCTGAATATGCCATTATAATCTTGTTAACTACAAATGCGGATACTTTTCTTCAAACTATTTTATCGCGTTGTGTTATGTTAAATATCAGACCTGTAAAGGAAGATATAATAAAGAATCAATTAACATCACAGTATGGTGTAGGGGATTATGAGGCAAGAGTTGCAGCAACATTTTCTAATGGAAATCCGGGTAAGGCGATTAAACTTGCAACATCTGAAGAATTTAAAGAATTAAAACAGTATGTTGTTGGAATGTTTATGTCTTTGGAAAAAGGCGGAATGGATATTATTGGGGAGGCAATTAAGAAAACAGGAACTTTTAAAAAGCAGATTGATGAATACTTTAGCTTAATGCGAATTTGGTTTAGGGATATACTTGTCTATAAGGCAACTAAGGAAGAAGACCAGATTATTTTTCAGGATGAGTATATGACAATAGAAAAAATGAGTCAGACATATTCATTTGATGATATTAATGACATTCTTAAGGCAATAGATCTGGCAGAAAGCAGAATTAAGTCAAATGTTAATTTTGATTCCACTATAGAAATATTATTACTTTCCATTAAGGAAAAAACTTCAGGAAAATAAACATAGATTGGATAACAGTTAGAACAAGGAGACAGAAATGATTAAAGTTATAGGCGTTAGATTTAGACAGGCAGGAAAGATATACAATTTTAGCCCCGCAGATTTTCAGGTAAAGGTAGGAGACCATGTTATAGTTGAAACTGCAAGGGGAATTGAATATGGTTCAGTTGTTCAGGGAATAAGAGAAGTAGCGGATGATAAGGTTATTATGCCATTAAAGTCCGTTATACGTATTGCAACTGAAGAAGATGATAAAAAAGCAATTGAAAATAATGAGAAAGAAAAGAAAGCATTTAAAATCTGCAAAGAAAAAATTGCAAAACATGGTTTGGAAATGAAACTTATTGAAACAGAATATACTTTTGATAATAATAAAGTTTTATTTTATTTTACGGCAGATGGACGAATTGACTTTAGAGAACTTGTAAAGGATTTGGCTTCAGTATTTAAGACAAGAATTGAACTTAGACAGGTTGGCGTTAGAGATGAAACAAAAATGCTTGGAGGAATAGGCATTTGTGGCAGACCACTTTGCTGTAATACTTATTTGTCAGAATTTATTCCTGTGTCAATTAAGATGGCAAAGGAACAGAGTCTTTCACTTAATCCAACAAAGATTTCAGGTATTTGTGGAAGATTAATGTGTTGTCTTAAGAATGAGCAGGAAGCATACGAGGAATTAAATTCTAATTTACCTGACATTGGAGAAAAAGTTAAGACTTTTGATGGCTTTAAGGGTGAAGTTGTAAGCGTAAATGTTCTTAGACAGAAGGTTAAAATAGTAGTTGAAGTTGATGACGAAAGAGAAATTAAAGAATATGCCATTGACGAGTTAAAGTTTAAGCCAAAGAAGAAGAAGTTTAATCTTGCTTCAGAGGAATTAAAGGCATTAAAGGGACTTGAAGATAAGGAAGAGTCCAAATTAGATTAATTGTAAAGGCAGAGATTATAATTGGAAGTAAAGTTGCAATCAGGTGAACAAATTGTAGATTTGGAGAGAAATGGATATAAAATAATTCAGAACAGAGAGAGATTCTGTTTTGGAATGGATGCCGTTCTGTTAACAGGTTTTGCTAAGGTAGGAAAAGGCGAAAGAGCTTTAGATCTTGGAACAGGTACTGGAATTATTCCAATATTACTTGAAGCAAAAACAGAAGGACAGGACTTTGAAGCATTGGAAATTCAGCCTGAAAGTGCTGAAATGGCAAGAAGAAGCGTTATGCTTAACAACCTTCAGGACAGAATTAAAATAGTTGACGGAGATATAAAAGAAGCTTCTAAGATTTTTGGGGCAGCAAGTTTTAATGTTGTAACAACTAATCCACCATATATGACTGAAAATCATGGTGTAAAAAATCCCGATGAGCCTAAGGCAATTGCAAGGCATGAAATTAAATGCAATCTTGAAGATGTAATAAGAGAGTCAGCTAAGTTACTAAAGCCTAAGGGAAGATTTTATATGGTTCACAGACCTAGAAGGTTGGCTGAAATTATTAGTCTTATGAAGGAATATAGAATTGAGCCTAAAAGACTTAGAATGATACATCCTTTTGCGGACAGAGATGCAAACATGCTTCTAATAGAAGGGATAAGAGGCGGAAAGTCAATGATGGTAGTGGAACCGCCACTTATTGTGTACGATGAGCCGGGAGTTTATACTAAGGAAATACACAGAATATATGGATTTTAGCATTTTGCAGAATAGAGGTAGAAATGGCAGGAAAATTATATTTATGCGCCACACCAATAGGAAATCTTGAAGATATTACATATAGAGTTGTAAGAACTTTAAATGAAGTAGATTTGATTGGGGCAGAAGATACAAGAAACAGCATAAAATTGCTTAATCATTTTGATATAAAAACACCAATGACAAGCTATCATGAGTTTAACAAATATGATAAGGCAAAACAGTTGGTTGAAATGATGAAGGAAGGCAAAAACATTGCCATTATAACTGATGCGGGAACGCCGGGAATATCTGATCCGGGGGAAGAAGTTGTGAGACAGTGCTTTGAAGCAGGCATACAGGTAACATCATTGCCAGGCCCTGCGGCATGTATTACAGCGCTTACAATGTCAGGTCAGAAAACAAGAAGATTTTGTTTTGAAGCTTTTTTACCAAAAGATAAAAAAGAAAAAGTAGCAGTTCTTGAAGAATTAAAAAATGAAACAAGAACAATTATAATATATGAGGCACCTCACAGGCTGGCAAGAACCTTAAAAGAATTAAGGGAAACACTTGGAAACAGACAACTTACATTATGTAGAGAGTTAACCAAGAAATATGAGGAAGCTGACAAAACAACAATAGACCAGGCAATAGAGAAATACAATGAAAAAGAACCTAGAGGAGAGTATGTTCTTGTGATAGAGGGAAAATCTCAGGAAGAAATACAGGAAGAAAACAAACAAAAATGGGAATCAATGACAATAGAAGAACATATGGAATATTATATAAGTCAGGGGAACGACAAAAAGTCAGCTATGAAACTTGTTGCAAAAGACAGAGGAGTTTCCAAAAGAGACATATATAACCAATTAATAAAGTAGAAGTAAGAAGCGCATCACTTGGTGTGCTTTCTTTGTTGTATAACAGGAAATAGTGGTCTGAAAACACGTTGATTTTCTTATTTTGCTCCGCCGTTTATTGTAAGTCCAAAAATCAAAACTCGCCTACGGCTCAGACAGTTGATTTTTGGCTTACACTATGCTCGCAAAATTTCAAAAATCTGCCTATTGTTTTCAGTCCCACTATTTCCTAGTATACAATATAAAAAAGAAAGCACATCAGATGATGCGCTTCCTTCTTCATTATTGGCTTTTGTAAAAAAGCCTCTGAATCCAATTGTTTAAGTTTTTATTATTTATATAAATTCTCTATTTAATAACTGTCCTTTTGTAATACAGGTTGAACCTATAGGCTCTTTAGCAAGTGTAGTCGCTAAGAGCTGCAGCGATTGCATCGCCCTGGTACTGTGAATGAATGTTAAGCTGTAAAGGCTTAGAAAGGTCAAGTGCAAAAATGCCCATTATTGATTTTGCATCAATAGCGAAACGGCCTGAAACTAAGTCAAAATCATTCTCAAACTTGTTTAAATCCTTTACGAAGGACTTTACTTTTTCAATTGAATTCAAGTTAACTGTTACTGTTTTCATAATAAATACCTCCTAAAACAGAAATGTGATTACTTGAATGGGATTTGTTTAATCCTTCATTCGGCTTACATATTATATCCTGTTTGGAAATTAGTCAAGAGAAAAATGCGTTAAATATTTAACAAAGTTTAAGAGGCTTTTTTACAAAAAACTAGTTAATTATATGAGAATAATAGACGAAAAAGTTAAAATGTATGAATAATAACGTTATAAATAACTGATAAAAAATATCAAAACTGTAAATATTTCATATAAAAATGACTAAAAGTAATAGGACAAAATAATAAAGAATAATATATAAAAATAATAAATAAGAGTAGAAAAATGTTAAATTATATATGGTTTTTTATGATTGTCATAGGTGTAATTTATGGTTTTATAACTGGAAATATAGAAAAAGTAGGAAGCGGGGCAATTGAATCTGCAACGGAAGCTGTAAAATTATGTATTACTATGGTGGGTATAATGAGTATGTGGATGGGCTTTATGGAAGTTGCAAGAACATCCGGCTTAATTAGAAAAGCGGAAAAGGGATTAGATCCGGTTGTAAGTTGGCTTTTTCCCAATATTCCAAAGAATCATCCCGCACTGGCAAGTATAACAACAAATATTATTGCAAATATATTAGGCCTGGGCTGGGCAGCAACTCCGGCAGGTTTGAAAGCAATGGAAGAATTGTCAGCAAAGCCTGTGGAACAAAAGGGTGGTAATTTGCCGGCCTATGTGGCAACAGATGAAATGTGTACTTTTTTGGTTGTAAATATTTCGTCTCTACAGTTAATTCCGGTTAATATTATTGCGTATCGAAGCCAGTATGGAAGTGCCAATCCTGCAGCAATTGTTGGACCGGCAATTATTGCCACAACAATAAGTACATTGGTGGGTGTAATATGGTGCAAGATTAAGTGCAAAGGAAGAATAAGGAATAATTAATATAATATTTGAAATTATCATATGTAAAGGGTATACTAAAAATCAAGTTGAATAAATTTTGATAGAACATATGGAGAAATTAATGGACGGAAGAAGTAATGTAGGAATTAAAAAGGCAGAAAAAGTACTTTGTATGGTTTTGGCAATGTTAATGGCAATGGTAATAACCATAAATGTTTCAGCAGGAGAAAGCATAAGCAAAGCTAAGATAGATGAATATCTGTATACAATTGCGTACAGTCAGCAGGAACAGGTTAAGGAGCCGATATATGGCTCAATAGATGGAGAGTGGAATATTATAGGTCTTGCCAGATATGGAGCAGTTACAAAAGATTATATTTCTAAATACAAAGAAAATCTTTTAAAAGAAGTAAAGGCAAAAGATGGTGTTTTGTCCACAAGAAAATATACAGAATATTCAAGAGTTGTTATAGCGTTGACTTCAATAGACGAAAATCCAACAAATTTTGGTGGGTATAATTTGTTAAAGCCATTGGCTGAGTTTGACAATGTAAACAAGCAGGGAATTAACGGCACAATATATGCTTTAATTGCCATCCACAGCAGTAATTACAAAATTCCAAAGCCTGACAAAAATTATACAGGGGAAGTTACTACAGTAAAGAAATTAATAGAGTATATCATTAAAAATCAAAACAGTGACGGCGGTTGGAGCATGGCGGACAAGTCTGAGTGCGACATTACAGCCATGGCAGTGCAGGCGTTGTCTTTTTATTATACAGGCAGTGATAAAAGTGTAAAAAAATCAGTTGATAAGGCATTAAAGTTTTTAAGCAGGCAACAAAACAATGATGGAGGATATTCAGCAGAAGGCATTAGCAACTGCGAAAGCACAGCCCAGGTTTTGATGGCAATATCAGCTCTTAACATTAATATAGAAGATTCGCGTTTTGTAAAGAATGGAAATACAGTACTTAACGGGCTTTTAGATTATTATAGTAATGGAAAGTTTTCACATACTAAAAACGGTGGTTACAATCATATGGCAACTGAGCAGGGTTTTTGTGCTTTGACAGCATATTATAGAAGTTTGACTATAATGAATGGATTTTATGATATGGCAGACGGAATTTCATATCAAAAAGTATCCAAAAAAGTTCTTGAAAAAAAGAAGACTGCCGCTTCCAAAACTAAAACAACTAAAACCGTAAAGAAAACAACAAAAAAGAGTACCAAAAAAAATACCTCAAAAAGCACTGTAAGCGATAAGGATAAAGAAGAAACTACTTCAGTAAAAAATAATAAAAAAAGCAGCAGTTCAAATAAAGAGTCTAACAAGAACACAAAAACTAAATCAACAAAAAACAGTAAATCAAAAACAAACAAAAAAGTAAAAAAATCAAATAAAAAAGTAAAAAAATCAAATAAAAAAGAAGAATCAGAAACAACAGTTAAAAATTCAAAAAATAATACAAGTGATGATGCAAAAGTCGGAGAAAAAGAAGCTAAGATTAATGATGTAAATGGAAAGAAGAATCAATCTAACAGAACCGAGATAGTAATAGGCGTTATTGCAGCAGTTGTTATGGTTATTGCAATTATTGTTTATATAATAGGAAAAAGGAAAGCAGAAAATGAAAAATAAAATTATCGGAAAATTATTAGTTTTAATTATAAGCATATGTATTTTGCTATGTGGTTGTGGAAACAGTAAGGATGATACAACAGGCAAAAAAGGTGCGGGAAAGTGTACTATATCTGTAGATTGTTCGACTATATGGGACAATGAGGATATGCTTGATAAGTCCATAAAGGATTATGTGCCAAAGGATGGTGTAATTTTAAAAGAGAGAACTGTGTCCTATTATGACGGAGAAACAGTTTATGATGTTTTGAAGAGAGAATTAAAAAAAGACAATATTTTAATGGAGGCATCATTTACGGGCGATAGCGTGTATGTAGAAGGCATAAATAATATTTATGAATTTTCATGTGGTGAGCAGTCAGGATGGATGTATGAGGTAAACGGAGTTTATCCGGGAAAAAGCTGTAGCAAGTATGATGTTGAAGATGGCGACATAATTAAGTGGAATTATACATGCAAATTAGGAAAGGATTTGGAAGGTGAATGATGAATTTTCAAGATTTCATCCTTTAGTCAATATAGTATTTTATATTTGTGTACTGGGTATAACAATGTTTCAAATGCAGATTGGATTAATAATTATTTCCTTTATTGTAGCGTTGATATACTACATTTTTTTAAAAAAAGAATGGAATCTAAAATTTTTTTGTGGGGTAATAGTGGTATTTTTGACTTCTGCAGTTATAAACCCTCTATTTTCTCATAGAGGAAGCACTCTTTTGTTCTATTTATTTACGGGAAATCCGGTTACATTAGAGTCAATAGTATATGGGTTTGCAACAGCAGGAATAATATGTGCAATGATTATGTGGTTTGGGAGCTTTAACATAATCATAACAACAGATAAAATATTGGCAGTTCTTGGGAAGACAATGCCTGTAATAGCAACTTTGTTGACTATGATTTTAAGGTTTATTCCTAAGATGACAGAGCATGGAAAAGATACTTTGGAAGCCAATCAGGCATTAAATGGAGTTAAAAGGCAGGATGAAGGCAAAACAATAAAAGCAAAAATAAAAAATCTTAAAGACAAGTTTAAGGAAGAAGCAAAGATTTTTTCAATTATAACAACATGGTCTTTGGAAAACTCAGTGGATACGGCAGATTCAATGAGGGCAAGAGGATACGGAACAGGAAAAAGGACAAGCTACAACAATTATAGGTTTACGGTAAGAGATGGAATTATTTTATTGTGGAGCATAGTGCTGACGATAGCAACAATTGTGGCATTGCATAATGAAATAATAATAACTTATTATTATCCGACAATAAGGATTAAGAATGATGTAATGGCATATGTAATTTTTGGACTATTATGTTTAACACCTGTTTTGATAAATATTTGGGAGACATTAAGATGGAACAGATTAAAATCAAAGATTTAACTTTTTTTTATAATAAGCAGGAAAAACCGGCAATAGAAAATCTCTCTTTTAATATAGAAAAGGGAGATTTTGTTGTGCTGTGCGGAAAATCAGGCTGCGGAAAAAGTACTCTTTTAAGATGTTTAAAACCTATAATTAAGCCTTATGGGAAAACTTTAGGTGACATTATTTTTGAAAATGAGAAATTGGAAAAATTAAGTGAAAGACAACAGGCTGAGAAAATAGGCTTCGTTATGCAAAATCCCGAACATCAGATAGTAACGGACAAAGTTTGGCACGAATTGGCTTTTGGTTTGGAGAGCCTTGGGTATTCCACAGACGAAATACAGTTAAGAGTAACGGAAATGGCTGAATATTTTGGAATAACGGATTTGTATTATAATTCGGTAAATCAGCTTTCAGGAGGTCAGAAACAGTTACTTAATCTGGCAGCAACTATGGTAATGGGACCGGAAATATTGATTTTGGACGAACCTACGGCACAGCTTGATCCTATTGCAGCAGAGAACTTTTTAGGAACATTAAAAAAGATAAATGATGAACTTGGAATAACTGTAATTTTGTCAGAACACAGGCTTGACAATGTTTTGGCTTACGGAAATAAAGTTATTGTAATGGATAGTGGAAAGATACAATATTGCGGCGAGCCATATAAAATATTGGAACATAATATAGATGAAGATGTGCTAAAGCTTATGCCTATGGCAACAAGAATTTATTATGAGTCAGGAATGGAAGGAGCAGATGAAAAGACTCCAATATCCATTTCAGACGGAAGAAGATGGCTTGAAAGATTGGTTAAAAACGGAAGCAAAAATGTTGAAGATATAGAAAAAGGTTTAGATAAAGAAATAAATGAAAATACCAAAAGAAATATAAGTGAAGATATAAATAAGAAAGTAATAGTTAAAAATGATTATGCAATTAAGTGCAAAAATGTTTGGTTCAGATATGAAAAAGCCAGTCCTGATATTATAAAGGGATTAAATTTTGAAATAAAAAAAGGTGAAATTTTTGCTATTCTTGGCGGAAATGGAACAGGAAAAACTACAACTATGGGCATAATAAGCGGAATTAGAAAAGCCTATAGAGGAAAGATTAAAATTAACGGAACAGTGTCAGCTTTGCCACAGAATGTGCAGACTTTGTTTAAAGAAGAAACTGTGGAAGATGAACTAATTGGGGTTAGCAGCAATTTAATCGAAAAAATGGAATTAATCAATGTGCTTAAACAGCATCCATACGATATAAGTGGAGGGCAACAGCAAAAAGTTGCTTTGGCAAAGGTTTTGGCAAAAAATCCTGATATTCTGTTACTGGATGAGCCTACAAAGGCAATTGACGGAATATATAAGGAAAGCCTTGGCAGGTTAATGATGGATTTGAAAAATCGGGGCAAGACAATTGTTATGGTAAGTCATGATTTAGATTTTTGTGGACAATATGCTGACAGATGTGGATTGTTTGCCCAGGGAAACCTTATTGGTGTTAATAACGTTAGAAAATTTTTTACAAAAAACAAATTTTATACCACATCTGTTAACAAAATGGCAGGAAGAAGTATAGAAAATGCAGTCAATAAGGAGGATGTAGTATGCTTTTTAAAGGCAGAGAATATTATTTAGCGGCAATTCTTATTATTGCAATTTCCATATTTCTTTTTATGTGGTCTTTTGAGAAAAGAAAACCTAAAACAAGAGAAGTTGTTGTGTTGGCGGTAATGACTGGTATTGCAACATTGGGCAGAGTAATGTTTTTTATGTTGCCTCAGTTTAAACCATGCGTGGCAATAATAATTATTACGGGAATTATGTTGGGAAAACAATCAGGTTTTTTATGTGGTGCTTTAACGGCTTTTGTGTCAGATTTTTTCTTCGGTCAGGGACCATGGACGCCATGGCAAATGTTCGCCTTCGGAATTATCGGATTCATTTCTGCAATAGTTTTTCAAAAAAGAAAGTACTTAGCCTACAACAAAGTAGTACTTTGCGTATATGGATTTATAATGACTTTTGTTGTGTATGGGCTAATACTTGATACGGCAACAGTTTTTATGTACACGGATAGGCCTAAAATTAGCAGTTTTATGTCAACCTATGCCATGGGAATACCTTTTAATATAGTACATGGAATCGCAACAGTTGTTTTTCTTCTACTTCTTGCAAAACCGCTCTTTAATAAGCTTAGCAGAATGAAAGAGAAATATGGTATGTATAATAAAAAAGACAACTTAAATTAGTAAAGTTAAATAGGTGTTAAAAAATAAAAAAATAAGTTGAATTTGGTCGGGTATGGTGCTATTATGAATCAGGTTTGAAAAAATATTTTTATAATAAAAGAAAGAGTCTGACAGTTAAAAGTCAGACTGTCGGTGTGTGTTGTACCGACATAGTTTAAGGAGGAAAAAACAATGGAAGAGTACGGATATTTGTGGCAATTAGCACTTATTCTAATGAGTACTAAATTTCTAGGTTTGCTTACTAAAAGATACAAAATGCCACAGGTAGTAGGTGCCTTACTTGCAGGACTTTTACTTGGACCTGCAGTATTAGGAAATTTGTTATCAGGTGTAGTTATTGGAGGACATCATTTAGAAAATTTGGCTTTACACCAGACAGATTTTATAGAACATTTGTCTGAAATTGGTGTTATCGTTCTTATGTTTTGTGCCGGTCTTGAAACAGACATTAACGAACTTAAAAAATGTGGAAAAGCATCATTTATTATTGCAGTGTTAGGTGTTATTGTACCACTTATAGGTGGTGGAGCATTTACATATTGGTTCTTAGAAGAAGGTTGGATTGGGGCAAGCCCTGATAGTTCATTATTTATTCAGGCAGTGTTTGTAGGTGTAGTTTTAACTGCAACATCAGTTAGTATCACAGTTGAGACATTGCAGGAAATGGGAAAACTGAAAACAGCATCAGGAAATGCCATTCTTGGAGCAGCCATTATTGATGATATTTTAGGTATTATCGTTCTTACAATTGTAACAAGTCTTGGTGGTGGAAAGGCTACAGCAGGTGATTCAGCACCATTATGGTTAGTATTATTAAAGATAGCATTGTTCTTTGTATTTGTTGCTATTTTTGGATATATTGTTTATAAGTTCTTCAAATGGTGGAGACAGAGAGACGGAAAAGGAATGCACAGACACGCAATTATGGCATTTGTTATTTGTTTATTAATGTCATTTGCAGCAGAGTATTTCTTTGGTGTAGCAGATATTACAGGTGCATTCTTTGCAGGTGTAATTATTTCAATGACACAGGAAGACCAGTTTATTGCATCTAAGTTTGATGTAATTGGTTATATGTTCTTAAGCCCTATTTTCTTTGCAAGCATTGGTCTTAAGGTAGACGGTGATGCAGTTATGTCTATGGGATGGACAGTTGCAGTATTTGCAGTATTGTTGACAGTTATTGCTGTTGTAACCAAGATTATCGGTTGTGGACTTGGTGCAAAGGTTTGTGGTTATAAGAATTATCAATGTATAAGAATTGGTGTGGGTATGATTTCAAGAGGTGAAGTTGCCTTAATCGTTGCAAACAAGGGTATTGAAGCCGGACTTATGAGTTCAGCAGTTGTTGCACCGGTTATTATTGTTGTTATTGTTACAACAATTGTAACACCTATCGTATTGAAACCTGTATTTATGAGTGGAAATAAGACAGTATCTGATGTTCCTACAACAAGTAAGTTAGTAGAAAATTACGAGCAGAGAGAAGAAATCGGAAAAACAAATAGATAATTAATATGAGATAATAGGAATCTCCATGTCGAAATGATGTGGGGATTCTTTTTGGTTTAGGATAAGTAATAGGTATCTTTTTTATATCATAAAATAGAGTAATAAATATTAAAGAGGTTGCTATGTCGATAATAGTAACAGTATCTTCAATGATTATTCCTACAATAATGCTGTTTATTGTGGGTTATGGCATGATAAAAAAGAAAAATGTTTATGATGATTTCGTAAATGGTGCAAAGGACGGTTTTACAACGGTAATAAAAGTTATGCCAACGCTAATAGGACTTATGGTGGCAGTGGGAGTTTTGAGAGAATCAGGTTTTATGACGGATTTAGGCAATGCGCTTGGAAAGTTTACTGATCCCATAGGCTTTCCGGGGCAGTTAATGCCGGTAACCATAGTAAAAATATTCTCATCCTCAGCGGCAACCGGAATGGTTCTTGATATATTTAAGGAATATGGTCCGGACTCATACACAGGAAATGTAGTATCTTTAATGATGAGTAGTACTGAAACTGTATTTTATACTATGTCAGTATATTTTATGGCGGCAAAAGTGACGAAAACAAGATGGACTTTATCAGGAGCATTAATTTCAACGTTAACAGGTACAGTTGCAAGTGTAATATTAGCAGGATTGTTGTAGTAAAAGAAAACCCCGAAATCAGACATAACTTTGATTTCGGGATTTTTGTAAAATAAAAAATTTATTAAACATTATTAAAAAATGGATTACGCGGATTGTGAACTGTTTCCAACTCTTACAATGTTATCCTTATCAGTAAAAGGTGTATATCCATTTTTCAACGGTTTTAAAGTCTGCAGGTCCGATTGTTAGAAAGCTTTTATGAAAATCTTTTAAATTAAAGTCGGTTCCAAGTTGTTTTTGAACTTTTTCTTTTAACGCTGTTATTTCAAGGTAGCCTACGTAATATTGCAAATAGTTTGCAGGTTCATTGATTACAGTCTGATAAATATTTTTGCAAATATCATCTCCGGTAATATTATAATTTTTCAAAAAATCTTTTGTTTCCTTAAAAGACCAGCCTTCATAATTAATGCCAATATCGCAAAGAGAGTAAAGTGCCAGGGAATAGGAGGCACTACAACTTAGGGCTTTAGCCAGTCTTTGGTCGGAATATTCGTAGGAATAGGACAGAAATTCAACATACGTAGCCCAACCTTCCGTATAACCACCATAGCTTAAAATGTGTCTGACGGGAAGGGGATTGGTTTGGAGAAAAAAAGCCGATTGGTACATATGTCCCGGAATCCCCTCATGGGCAAGGGTGGTGTAAATATCCTGTTTGCTGAAAGCATCACTTTCATTAATATAAATAACATTATTGTTTGTATCATCAATTGCAGGAGTCAGAAAAAAAGCAGGGCTTAAATAATTCTGAAGATTTTCGTCTACGTATTTAACAGTGTAATTAATGTTTCCAATATTAGGAAAATCATCAGTGTATTTGGAATTAAGATCTTTTAAAATAGCTTGGGGACTTTTGGACTTATGTTCTTCGCTGTAAAACATATTTTCAAGTTCAGGATTAACGGTAAGTATGGAATACATAGTTCGCATATCCTTCATTAACCGTGACTGAATATCTGATTTTAATTCAAGAACAGATTTGCTACTTCCGGTATAATTTTTTACAAGAAATTCATAATAGCTTTTGCCGTTTTTTAAATGACAGATGCCCTTGTTATTTTTGCAATAACCACTTTTCTGCAAGTATTTAAGAGAGGATATAATTTTGTTATATCCCGGAAAAACACTTGAATTAATCAGGTCTAAATTTTTATTTATATAATTATTTTTTTCACTGTCGGAAAGAAATTTACAGTTTGAAATTTTGCTGACAAATGAAGTATGGAAAAGATTGTCCTTAGGTTTGTTTTCTGCTAGAAATGAAATACATTGTTTAATAACAAGATTACAGGTTTCATAACCTAAAAAGCTGTTGTTCTTTGCTTTTAATATTTGAAATTCACATATTTGGTTAAAAAAATCATTTATTTGTGAGACAAGAGTAAGATAATTATCAATATCTTTTTTGTCAGCAAAGGTGTACTCGGCAAAGAGAATTGGAAGCTGTGCCTGAATGCCTGTGGTGGGACTTAGAACCGGATTGCAAAGGCAAAGATCTCCGTAATCAAGTTGATTCCTAAAATAATCCAATAAAACATCATAGGTAAGCTGTTCTTTTTGGGACAGTTTTTTATAGTTAAAATCCTTTAAGAGGTTAATTTGATTAATGTAGTATTGCTGGCTTTTTACCATGGAATCATAAGAAAAGTCCCCTAAGGTAACAGGAGAATTTCGAATGTTTTTATCCGGTGTTTTTATATAAAAATGCATACTTAACGAATCAGAAAGAAGTTGTTCATCAAAAAGATTTTGGGCATAGGTTTGAAAATCATTGTTAGCGTTGCCAGAGTGTTTTTGATCTAAATTAGAATAATTATTATTTTTTAAATAATAGGAAAATAAAAGAATACAGGTAAGTGTTAAAAGAGCAACTATGTATCTTAAATATTTTTTCTTTAAGAAAAAAGAAGTGTTTGACTGATTTTTTAAGTTCATAAGCTGTAATCCGGAAAATATTACTTTATACTAGAATATTATTTTTGATGTGAATGTATGATATTTAAAAAAAATATGGTACAATTAAAAAGAATGTACGAAAAAATAAGTACAGTAGAATAATAACAAATTAAAAATACAAAAGAAAAAAAGACTGAAAGGGTAAGGTATTGAAATGGATGTATTAATGTTAAAACCGGTATTTAAAGATGCTATTTGGGGCGGAAAATTACTTTCTGACTTTGGATACAAAGAAGCAGGCGACAGCGCAGGCGAATGCTGGGGAATTAGTGCTCACAAAAATGGTGATTGTACAGTAATGAATGGGGAGTTTGCAGGAAAGACTCTTTCATGGTGCTGGGAAAATCATAGAGAATTATTTGGAAATATGGAAGGGGATGTTTTCCCTTTATTAATAAAGATTTTAGGAGCTGAGGATGATCTTAGCATACAGGTTCATCCAAACAATGAATATGCAGCAGAACATGAAAACGGTGCTCTTGGAAAGACAGAGTGCTGGTACATTCTTGACTGTAAAGAGAATGCTACTATTGTTATTGGTCATAATGCTAAGGATAAAGAAGAATTGGCAGATATGATTCATAATGCAAGATGGAATGAATTAATCAGAGAAGTTCCAATTAAGAAAGGTGACTTTTTCCAGATTAATCCGGGATGTCTTCATGCAATTAAAGGTGGAACACTTTTAATTGAAACACAGCAGAGTAGTGATGTAACATACAGAGTTTACGATTATGACAGACTTCAGAATGGCAAGCCAAGAGAGCTTCATGTTCAGCAGAGTATTGATTGTATAGTAGCTCCTCATGAAGATTTTAAACAGGAAAGAGTAGTTAAAAACTTTGACGGAATGACAAGTACACGTTTAGTTAAATGTCCATATTATACACTGGAGAAATGGGATGTAGACGGAAAGTACACATTTAAAATGGACAAGAACTTTATGAATGTAAGTGTTATTGAAGGTAACGGAAAAGTTAATGGAAGAGAAATAAGCAAGGGAGATCATTTTATTATCCCATCACTTATGGAAGAATGTACATTAGAGGGAAATATGTCAGTGATGGTATCTTTTGCTTAAAAAGATAGAGAGGTACGCCGGATGTTATCAGAAAGAGGACTTCAGATTGTAGACAAGTTAATAGAGAATAATCGAACACCAATAACATCAAAAACTCTTGCAATATATCTTGGTGTTTCTGAGCGAAGTGTAAAAACGTATATTAAGGAAGTATCAGATTTTTGTAATGAACATAGTATGATTTTGGAGAGAAAGCCGGGAATTGGTTTTGTAGCTGATTTTACTGACCAGCAGATTAAGCAGGTAGCCGACTTAAAGAGAGATAAGAAGATTGTTATGTCTAAAGAGCAGAGAATGAGCTATATTATGTACATTCTCTTAAGTGGTTGGGATACTTACACATTGTCACTTTTTTCAGAAGAATTAAATGTAAGTAAGAAAGTTATTAGTGACGATATTAATTCTATTTTTAAGGAATTCAGTAAGTACAATATTCGAATTAACAGAGTTGCAGGTCACGGCGTGTTTATTACCGGTGATGAATTTTCAATCAGGCGTGCAATGAAGAGTTATTGCAAGTACAGCATTGGAAATAAAGTTATACGGGAAGCGTCTGATAACAGAATAAGCGTGGAAGACCAGGAACTTTGGATTAATAATTTCGGTCAGGATAATTTTGAAAAATCTGTTGAGGTAATTCATTATATTGAAGAAACCTATGGAATTGCGTATACGGATTATTCATTTAAAATGTTGGCTGACTATCTTTGCATACAGTTATTCAGGGTAAGAATGGGAAATGTTATTACGGAAGACATAATTCCGGAAGATGAGAACATTAAATATTCTGACATTGTGGACAAGGTTGTTGAGAAGTTTAGCAGTTTAAGCAAGTGTAAACTTAACGAATATGAGAAGCAGTATATAGAGATTCTTCTGGCGTCAGCGTCAGTTCAGAGCAATACTGATTTGTACAAGGCCATAAGCAGTGACAAAGAAGAAAAAGCTAAAAAAATATCAGGTGAAATGCTTGAGTATCTGTCAGAGATTTTAAATATTGATCTGACATCTAATGAATTGTTAAAAATAAGTATGGAGAATTTTGTTCCGTCATCACTTATAAGAACTAGGTACGGAATTGAGGCAACAAACCCATTCCTTGGCGACATAAGAGAGATGTATTCAGGAATATTTGCAACATGTTTTACTTTAACAAGGTTTTATGAAAAATATTGTGGAGCAATACCAACAGATCATGAAATATCGTTTCTTGCATTGTTTGTAGGTGGGGCACTTCACAGAAATGTAAAAACAATCAGGGCTGTTATTCTTGGAACAAGCGGAATAGCTGCATCAACAATTGTTGCCAGAAAGATTGAAAGCAGAATAGAAGAAATAAAGATTGTGGCGATTTTGTCATCAGAGTTAATGGACACTATTGACCAGTATGATTGTGACATAGTTTTATCTACGATTTCTTCTTTTGAATATGAAGACAAGGTGGTTCATATATCACCGATTATAAGTGCAGAGGATGAGAAAAACATAAAGAGTAAGTGCTTTGAAATAATTTCACATCCGGAGCTTCAGAAACAGGGATTTTATTCGTTAATAGATATTGACAATATTCTCTTTGCTAATGAAAAATTAGATAAAGAAAAAATCTTAAAGGAAGCATGCAAAAGGCTTTACAACGGAGGTTATGTTAACAAAGATTTCTTTGATGACGTAATGAAAAGAGAGAAGATTGAACCTACAGCAATAGGTAACGGCGTGGCAATACCACACGGAACTCCTGATAATGTTATAAAGCCTAAGGTATTTGTTGTACGACTGGCACATCCTATTAATTGGGGGGGAAAGATGGTTGATACAATATTTATATTGGCAATTAATTTCGACAATATTGAAAGCACTAAGGCATTCTTCCATGATTTTGCAAGACTTTTGGGATCTGGTGATAAGATTGCCAGAATAAGAAAATCATCGGATATTAGAGAAATGGAGAAAATTCTAAAGGAAGAATTGTCTTGGGAGTAAAAATATAAAAACGATACAACCTTTATAATTAAAAGGCTTGATGGAAATTGCACTAAGTTTAGTGCAATTTTCTTTTTTTGGAGAAATTGAAAAAAAATTTATAACAATATAGAATGAAAACACAGGAAAGTGGTAATTTAAGAAAAGGAGGTACGGTTTTGACTGAAAAACTTATTGATAACGATTTTGTTATGTTTGATTTAGAGGCAGACAGTGCAGAAGAAGTTATTAGAAAGATGGCAGATGTCATGGAACAGAATGACAGACTGATTGATAAGGAAATGTATGTGGCAGATGTGCTACAGAGAGAAAAAGTGTCAGGAACAGCAGTAGGATTTTCAGTTGCAACACCTCATGCAAAGTCAGAAGGCGTAAAGTACGAAACCTTGGCTTTTGCACATCTTAAGAAACCAATTGTTTGGGATGGAAGGGAAGAAGTCAGCATTATATTTATGATTGGCGTTCCATCACCTGCAGCAGGAAACAGACATTTGGAGATTTTGGCATCACTGTTTAGAAAAGTTATTTATGATGAATTTCGTGAGAAACTTGTTGAGGCTAAGAAACCTGAAGAAATAGTTTCACTGCTTGAAGCATTATAGAAAATATTAAAAATTTTATTATTTAGGAGGATTAAAAAATGTTATCAAAGACTTTAACAATCGAAAATTCAGAAGGATTACACATGAGACCGGCAGGTGTTGTAGCAAAGGAAATGGGAAAATTCGTATGTGACGTAACAATCGTATTCGGCGATAAGAGAATCAACGCTAAGAGTCTTATCAACATTATTTCAGCTTGTATTAAGACAGGTGCAGAAATTACATTTGAATGTGACGGAGAAGATGAAGAAGCAGCAATGGCTAAGGTTGAAGAACTTGCAAGCCAGAACTTTGGTGAATAATTTATAAGAGGTAAGAGATATGTACAAGGGTATAGCAGGATCTGAAGGAATTGGTATCGGAATAGTAGTTTTAATTGAAGAACATGAAATTAATATTGAAACTAAGAGAGTTGAAGAAACCGGAGCTGAAATTGAAAGATTACAGAATGCCATTGAAAAGTTTGTGGCAGATACAAATGTTATGGCTGAAAAAATGGATATTACTGTAGGAAAGAAGGATGCTGATATTTTAAGAGGTCATATCCAGATGCTTCAGGATCCAATGATTGAAGAACAGATTTCAGCTTTGATTATTAGTGAAAAGATTACAGCAGAAATGGCTGTAGAGCAGGTATTAGAACAGACAGCAGAAATGTTTTCACAGATTCCTGATGAATTACTTCAGCAGAGAGCAACAGACTTTAGAGATATTAAGACAAGAATGCTTAAGATTTTATTGGGAATAGAAGACGTTGATATTTCACAGGTACCCGCAGGAACAGTTATCGTAGCAAGAGATTTAACACCTTCTATGACAGCAGGAATTAATCCGGAGAACATCGAAGGTATTCTTACGGAAGTAGGTGGAAGAACATCTCATTCAGCTATTCTTGCAAGAGCAATGGAAGTACCTGCAGTATTAAGTATTGAAAATATTTGCAGTATTGCTAAGAATGGAGATAAGGTAGTTCTTGACGGAACAAGTGGAGAAGCTATTTTAAATCCTGATGATGAAACAGTTGAAAAGTTCAAAAAGATGTACAGCGATTATCAGAATGAAAAGGCATTGTTAAAAGAATATGCAGGCAAGCCTTCACAGACTAAGGATGGCGTAAAAGTTGAATTAGTATGTAATATTGGAAAACCTGCAGATGCTAACAAGGCTGTTGAATGTGATGGCGAAGGTATTGGACTTTTCAGAACAGAATTTTTATTTATGGATAGAGATTCTATGCCTACAGAAGAAGAACAGTTTGAAGCATATAAGGAAGTAGCAGAAAAGATGAAAGGGAAACCGGTTATCATAAGAACACTTGATATCGGTGGTGACAAGGATGTTCCATATCTTGGATTGGAACATGAAGACAACCCATTCCTTGGTTTTAGAGCTATTCGTTATTGCTTACAGAGAAAAGATATTTATGATATTCAGTTAAAAGCTTTACTTAGAGCCAGTGCATTTGGAAAGATTAAGATTATGGTTCCACTTGTAACAGGTGTTGATGAATTAAGACAGGTTAAGGCTATGATTAAAGACATTATGGCTGAATTAGATAAGGAAGGCGTAGCTTACAATAAGAACATTGAAGTTGGTGTAATGATGGAAACACCTGCAGCCTGCATGATGGCAGATGCTCTTGCAAAAGAAGCAGCTTTCTTTAGTATCGGTACAAACGATCTTACAGGATACACAATGGCAGTAGATAGAGGAAATGCAAAGGTTGCATATCTTTATTCAACATATAATCCGGCAGTACTTAGAGCAATTAAGCGTATTATCGAATGCGGTAAGAAAGAGGGAATTATGGTAGGTATGTGTGGAGAAGCAGCAGCAGATTCAAAACTTATCCCACTTCTTTTAGCATTTGGTTTAGATGAATTTAGTGTAAGTGCTACAAGTGTATTAAAGACAAGAAAGACTATTTCCGATTGCACAATGGATGAATGTAAGGCATTAGCTGATAAAGTTATGGCATGTGTAACAGAGGAAGAAGTTTTAGAAATTTTAGGATAGTCATAAATCAATAAATAAATGCATATTTTTGGTTTGTTAATGGAGAGCAATTATAACTGGGAGAAATCTTTGGTGTAATTGCTCTTTTCCTTTCTATTTTTTTCGAAAAATAAGTAGTTTTATACAAAAAGTTATGTAACCCTTGACAAACCCCTGAAAATATTAAAAATATAAAGTATAGATTAATGTACGAAGAAGGGGGAAGTTATGCTTGCAAGAGAACGACAAAATACAATTGTTGAAATAGTAAACAGAGAAGGTTCAGTAAGAGTAAAAAATTTAAGTAAAAAATTTGGGGTAACAGAGGATAGTATTAGAAAAGACTTAGCTCATTTAGAAAAAGACGGAATGTTAAAGAAGACTTATGGTGGGGCAGTAAGAGTCAGGACAAACAGTCATGACAGATATGTTTCACAGAGAATAGGTAAGAACGTAGAAGAGAAGCGTGTAATAGCAAAAAGGGCTTATGAAATAATTCAGGACGGCGATGTTATTTTTCTTGATATTTCAACCATAAATATTGAACTGGTAAAACTTATAGTTGAGGCAGACAGACCGGTTACAGTTGTTACAAATATGATTGATGCCATACTTATAATGCTTCATGAGAAGGATACCAAGACTAAACTTATTTTCCTTGGTGGAAAATTAAACAGGGGCAGAGATGGCTTCGTTGGAACAATAACTAACAGAAATATCTCTAACTATCAGTTTGATAAGGCATTTATGGGAGTGGTTGGAATAGATGTCAACAGAAACAGAGTCTATACATATGATACGGAAGATGCATTAACAAAGAAGTCTGTAATGGAAGTAAGTAATGAGTGTTATATGCTTATGGAAAGAGAGAAACTTTCTAAGGATGGCAATTACAAATATGCCGGCATAGACGAGTTTACCGGATTAATTATGGAAGAAAGTGTAGAAGGCAGCATAATGTCAAAATTAAAGTCCTATAATATTAATATATATTGTTAACAGATAAGCTATGTAATTAAAATTAAAATTGACAAATTTGCCATTAAATAATAGAATTGTTAGCAGATGGTAAACATAGTGAAGGGAAGAGTATCCTTAAAGATAGCATACAGAGAGTCTGAAATGGTGAGAACAGGCAGTGAAGAGTAAGGTGAAGATGGCCCCCGAATGGCATCGGTGAGTGCTACATAAGCCGGTGACGGGAACACCCGTTATAGTGTAAATAAGGTTGGAATGTGTTTTGTAATTATTAAGAATACTATTCTGATAAAGTAAAGTGGTACCACGAAGTTTACGCTCTCGTCTTTATGATGAGGGCGTTTATTGTATTTGAAATTCTTATTTTGGAAAGGAAATTGGCAGGAAAATGAGTAAAACGTATTATTTAACAACAGCCATTGCTTACACATCAGGAAAGCCTCATATTGGTAATACTTATGAAGCAATTTTGGCTGACAGTATTGTAAGATTTAAAAGACAGCAGGGATATGATGTAAGATTCCAGACAGGAACTGACGAACACGGTCAGAAAATAGAATTAAAGGCTGCGGAAGCAGGAATTACACCAAAGGAATTTGTAGATAATGTTTCCGGTGTTATTAAGGAAATCTGGGATTTAATGAATACATCATATGATAAATTCATTAGAACAACTGATCCTGACCATGAAAAACAGGTTCAGAAGATTTTTAAGAAACTATATGATCAGGGAGATATTTATAAGGGACATTATGAAGGAATGTACTGTACACCTTGTGAATCTTTCTTTACAGAATCACAGTTAGTAGATGGAAAGTGTCCTGACTGTGGCAGAGAAGTAACACCTGCAAAGGAAGAAGCATATTTCTTTAGAATGAGCAAATACGCAGACAGATTAATTGAACATATTAACACACATCCTGAATTTATTCAGCCTGAATCAAGAAAGAATGAAATGATGAATAACTTCCTTCTTCCGGGATTACAGGATTTATGTGTATCAAGAACATCATTTAAATGGGGAATTCCTGTAGACTTTGATCCAAAACACGTAGTTTATGTATGGATTGATGCATTATCCAACTACATTACAGGTTTGGGATATGATGTTGATGGAAACAATGATCCTTTATATGATAAATATTGGCCGGCCGACCTTCACCTTATTGGAAAGGATATTTTAAGATTCCATACTATTTATTGGCCAATTATGCTTATGGCATTAGATGTTCCACTTCCAAAGCAGATTTTCGGACATCCTTGGTTATTACAGGGTGACGGAAAAATGAGTAAGTCAAAGGGTAACGTTATTTACGCGGATGACTTGGCAAATCTTTTTGGTGTTGATGCCGTAAGATATTTCGTGCTTCATGAAATGCCATTTGAAAATGATGGAACTATTACTTGGGAATTAATGGTTGAGAGAATGAATTCAGACCTTGCTAATACATTAGGAAATCTTGTTAACAGAACAATTTCAATGTCAAATAAGTATTTTGACGGAGTTGTAAGCAACAAGGGAGTTGACGAAGAAGTTGACGATGACTTTAAGAAGGTTATTTTGGATACACCTGTTAAGGCAGCTGAAAAGATGGACAAGTTAAGAGTTGCAGATGCAATTACAGAAATCTTCACATTATTTAAGAGATGTAATAAGTACATTGATGAAACAATGCCTTGGGCACTTGCTAAGGAAGAAGATAAGCAGGACAGACTTGCCACAGTACTTTATAACTTAATTGAAGGTATTACAATTGGCGCAAGCCTATTAGAGCCATTTATGCCTGAAACATCAAAGAAGATTCTGGCTCAGATTAATGCACAGCCAAGAGCTTTTGAAGACATGACAGAATTTGGCAAATACCCATCAGACAACAAAGTAACAGAAAAACCGGAAATCTTATTTGCAAGAATGGATATTAAGGATGTTATGGAAAAGGTAGAAGAAATTAAGGCAGCTCAGAAGGCTGAAACAGCAGAGGAAAAATATCCTGAAGTTGAAAAGAAACCTGAAATTACAATAGATGATTTTGATAAGGTTCAGATTCAGGTAGGTGAAGTAATTAAGTGTGAACCTGTTCCAAAGGCTAAGAAGCTTTTAGTTTCACAGATTAAAATTGGAGCAGAAACAAGACAGATTGTTTCAGGTATTGCAAAATACTATAAACCTGAAGAAATGGTAGGAAAGAAAGTTGCCGTTATTACTAACTTAAAACCATGCAAGCTTTGCGGAGTGGAATCACAGGGAATGATTTTGGCAGCAGGAGATGACGAAGGAAACCTTTCAGTTGTAACAGTTGATAAAGATATTGTTAGTGGAAGCGAAATCTGCTAAATCGGAGGAAATATGATTTTTGATACACATGCACATTATGACGATGAAGCATTCGATGATGACAGAGAAAAGTTATTAGAGAGAATGCAAAACAGAGGTGTAGAATATATCGTAAACGTAGGCGCAAGTATGTCATCATGTAAAAGCACAATAGGTCTTGTGAGACGTTTTCCATATGTTTATGGAGCATTAGGCGTTCATCCGGATGAAGTTTCAGAACTTACGGAAGAAGATTATCAGTGGCTTAAGAAAAGCATTTACAAGCCTAAAATCGTTGCAGTAGGCGAAATAGGCTTGGATTATCATTGGAATGATAATAAAGAGCAGCAGATAGAATGGTTTGAAAAGCAAATGGATATTGCAAGAGAGGCTGAGTTACCGATCATTATTCACAGCCGTGATGCGGCAAATGACACATATGAAGTTATGAAGGCTAACAAGGCTGATGAAATCGGTGGAGTAATTCATTGTTTTTCTTACACAAAGGAAATGGCAGAAAAATTCCTTGATATGGGATTTTATCTAGGAATCGGTGGTGTAGTAACATTTAAAAATGCTAAGAAATTAGGGGAAGTTGTAGAATATATGCCAATGGATAGAATGGTAATAGAAACAGATTGTCCTTATTTAACACCGGAACCAAACAGAGGAAAGAGAAATGATTCCTTTAATCTGCCTTACGTTGTAAATAAAATAGCAGAGATTAAGAACATTAGCCCTGCAGAAGTTATTGATATTACTTCAAATAATGCAAAAGACCTTTATGGAATAGGCAGAAAGAGGTTTGATTAATGGCATATCTTGGAACACCAAGTGCAACAAAGGAAATAATAAATAAATATAGCTTTGCTTTCCAAAAAAAATTCGGACAGAACTTTTTAATTGACTCAAATGTATTGGAAAGTATTATCAGAGGAGCTGAAATAACAAAAGATGATTTCGTTTTGGAAATCGGTCCGGGAATAGGAACGATGACACAGTATCTTTGTGAAGCTGCAAGACAGGTTGTGGCTGTGGAAATTGATAAGATGTTAATTCCTATTTTGGAATATACATTGTCAGAATATGATAATGTGGAAGTTATAAATCAGGACGTGCTAAAGGTTGACATAAAATCTTTAGCAGAGGAAAAGAATAATGGTAAACCAATTAAGGTTGTTGCCAATTTGCCATATTACATAACAACACCTATTATTATGGGATTGTTTGAGAGTGGTGTGCCAATTGACAGCATTACAATAATGGTTCAAAAAGAAGTGGCGGACAGAATGCAGACAGGACCGGGTTCAAAGGATTATGGGGCATTGTCATTGGCAGTTCAGTTCTATGCCACTGCAAAGGTTATTCTTAATGTGTCAGCAACATGTTTTATGCCAAGACCAAATGTTGATTCAGCGGTAATAAAGCTAACAAGACATAAAGAACCTACAGTTAATGTGGCAGATGAAAAATTAATGTTTAAAATCATAAGAGCTTCTTTTAATCAGAGAAGAAAAATATTAGTTAACGGATTGAAAAATTCACCGGAGCTTAGTTTTTCTAAGGAACAGATAGTTAAGGCCATAGAAAAAATAGGAAAACCGGAAACTATAAGAGGTGAGGCATTGACTTTGGAAGAGTTTGCAGAACTTGCAAATGCCTTTACAGAATTAAAATAAGATTTTAAATTAAATCATAATAGAATAAAAATCATATTAGAAACGCAGAATAATTTAGATGGAAGTTTAAATAGTTCTGCGTTCTTTTTATGCTTAGAAATTCATATATTGTAGAAAAAAAATTGGAATGTTTATGCTTAAAAATAAAATAAAAATCAATATGGTAATGTCCGTGGTTCTTCTCATGTCAATGACAATAATAGCCTGCAATATGGATAAGGTAGCTACAGTTGAAATGGAAAAAGAAAATAAAAATGTTAAAACTAAAAATGGCAAAGTTGTTGTAATTGATCCGGGACATGGGGGAGATGATCCGGGAAAAGTAGGTGTTAATGGCACAAAGGAAAAAGACGTAAACCTTGCCATTTCTAAATGCCTTAAGAAAGTTTTGGAAGATAATGGATTTGATGTGGTAATGACAAGAAATAAAGATGAGATTCTAAATGAGGGAGGAAAGTTTTCCAAGGTTGGAGATTTAAACAAAAGATGTAGCATAATAAATAATACATATCAAATAAACAGTAATAGCATTATGATAAGCATTCATCAAAACAGCTTTACAAACCCAAATGTAAAAGGTGCCCAAAGCTTTTTCTATGAAAAATCAGAAAAAAGTAAAAAGCTTGGATTAATACTTCAAAATCATTTGAACAAAAAAATTAATACAGAAAAAGAAAAGGCGGCAAAGCCAAACAACAGTTATTATATGCTTATAAATTCTAAATGTCCGGGAACAATAATAGAGTGTGGTTTTTTAAGCAACCCAAGTGAGGAGGAAAGTCTTTCAAAGGAGGAATATCAGAAGAAACTGGCGGAAATAATATGTACCGGAATTAAAGAATATTTTGGAGAAAAATAGGTAATGGTAATAGTTAATATGATTTGTAAAATGGGGTAATATATGATAAAATAGACGAGATAAAAATTAGATGAGGCGTAAGATGAAAACTATAATAAAAAAAACCAGTGTAGACAATATAGATATGGATACAATTAACCAGGCAGGAGAGATTATAAGACAGGGTGGTCTGGTTGCTTTTCCTACAGAAACTGTTTACGGACTGGGAGCAGATGCATTAAATGAAGAAGCGGCAGCAAAGATTTATGCTGCAAAGGGACGCCCATCAGACAATCCGTTAATTGCCCACATAGCAGATTTGGAAATGCTTAAACCGTTGGTTGAAGAGATACCACCGGTGGCTGAGAAATTAATGGATGCCTTTTGGCCGGGACCTATGACACTTATATTTAATAAGAGTAACCTGGTACCAAAGGGTACAACAGGAGGCTTGGACACAGTTGCAGTAAGATATCCTAATCACCCTATTGCACAGGCACTTATTAAGGCGGCTGGTGTTAGTATTGCGGCACCAAGTGCTAACCTTTCAGGAAAACCAAGCCCGACTTTAGGGGAACATGTAATAGATGACATGGACGGTCGTATTGATATGATTATTGATGGCGGAATGGTAGGAATGGGACTTGAATCAACTATCATTGACGTAACAGTTAATCCACCAATGATTTTAAGACCAGGATTTATTACATACGAAATGGTAAAAGAGATTGTTCCCGATGCAACAGAGGACAGAACTATTTTTACAAAACCAACTAAGGAGTTTAAACCAAAAGCTCCGGGAATGAAATACAGACATTATGCACCATCGGCAGATTATACGATTTATAAGGGCGATGAAGTAAAGGTGGCAGAAAAAATCATCGAACTTGCAAATGAAAAAGCAGATGAAGGTAAGATTACAGGAATTATAACAGCAGACCAGCATTTGCATATGTACCAGGGAAGACTAAACAAGAGTATTAAGGTAGTATCACTGGGAGATTTAGAAAAGCCAGAAACAGTTGCCAATCATTTGTTCAAGGCATTAAGAGACTTTGACAAAGTGGATACAGAATTTATTTTTGGTGAAGCATTTTCAGAGAAGAATGTGGGACAGGCAATCATGAACAGGCTTACTAAGGCAGCAGGTTATAACATCATTGATGTATAGCAGTTCGGAGGTAAAATGCTAGAATTTTCAAAAATTTTGTTTGTTACGGATATGGATACGTCACCGGGACCACTTGCAGCAACTTTGCTAAAACATTATTTGCCCTTAGAACAGGTAAATATTGATTCAAGAGGACTTGCAGTTCTTTTTCCGGAGCCAATGAATCCTAAAACTGTAGCAATCGCAGCCTCAAAGGGATTGGACATTAACCGTACTTCAATACAGCTTGAACCGGAAGATTTTGGACAAGACGTATTGGTACTGGTATTAGATGAGTCAAGGAAGCAGGCAGTATATGATGACTATGCAGAGGCAGTTAATGTTTATACATTAACAGAGTATATTAACGAGGCAGGAAGCATAGTTAATCCAGATGGTGGTGAGTTAGCGGATTATGCCAAGATGTATGAAACATTAGACAACATAATTCAGAAATTAGCTAACAAGCTTAAGGAAAGTAAATACAAAAACTAAAAAAATACATAAAAAAGCACGGAGGAAAACAAATGGGAAAGACATTTATAATGGATCATCCATTGATCCAGCACAAGATTGGAATTATTAGAAGAAAAGAAACAGGAACAAAAGATTTCAGACAGTTAATCAGCGAAATTGCAATGCTTATCACATATGAAGCAACAAGAAACTTAGAATTAGCTGACCAGGAAATCGAAACACCGATATGCAAGACAACAGTTAAAGAATTAGGCGGAAAGAAGTTAGCAATCGTACCTATTCTTAGAGCAGGTCTTGGTATGGTAGACGGAATGCTTGCAATGATTCCATCAGCAAAAGTAGGACACATTGGACTTTACAGAGATCCTGTTACAGCATTGCCTCACGAGTACTACTGTAAATTACCTGAAGATTGTGACAAGAGAGACGTATTCGTAGTAGATCCAATGCTTGCAACAGGTGGTTCTGCAATTGCAGCAATTCAGATGCTTAAAGAAAAAGGTGTAAAGAACATTACATTAATGTGCATTATTGCAGCACCTGAAGGCGTAAAAGCAATGGAAGAAGCACATCCTGACGTAAATATGTACATTGGTGCATTAGATGAAAAATTAAATGAACACAAGTACATCGTTCCGGGACTTGGAGATGCAGGAGATAGAATCTTCGGTACAAAATAATAAAATTAACGTGTTTGCAATAGAAATTTCTCCGTGGCAAATAAATAGTAGTATTTCACTTTTGACAAGAAATTAAAAGGAGAAAGAAATGGCTAGTAGTAAGAGAAAGGATTACATTTCATGGGATGAGTATTTTATGGGAGTTGCATCTTTGGCGGCGCTAAGGTCAAAGGATCCAAATACTCAGGTGGGAGCATGCATAGTAAGTGACGATAACAAAATTTTGTCAATGGGCTATAACGGGCTTCCGGTAGGTTGTAGCGATGATGAATTTCCATGGAATAGAGAAAGCGACGATCCATACGACAATAAATATTTTTACACAACTCACAGCGAATTAAATGCCATTTTGAATTATAGAGGTGGCAGTCTTGAAGGAGCAAAGATTTATGTAACTTTGTTTCCTTGTAATGAGTGTGCCAAGGCCATTATTCAGTGTGGCATTAAGAAGGTTATATATGGCGATGATAAATATGGAGATACATCTTCTGTAAAGGCGTCAAAGAGAATGATGGCAGCAGCAGGTGTGGAATATATTCCATATGAGAAATCAGGCAAAGAGATTAAAATAAAGCTTTAGTAAACAATTCTATTTTTGCTGAATATACTAGACTGATAAGGTTTTTGATTAGTTTAGGATAGTATATGGATTATAAATATATACCTTTTTATGTTCAGGGAAATGCAGTTACGGGAATGTATTACGGACAATGGGGAATGGCGGAAGATAGAGACATTGAATATGTTAAAGAGATGTACCCTCTAACTTTTATGACCATTCAGGAGATGGTAGAGAAGGAATGTGATTATCAGGAGTTTGCAGGAAGTATGATGTTTGACGAATATCCTGACAAAATGGGAATCCTAAGGATTGTTAATCGTATTTTTGAAAATATTAAAAAAGAAGAGGCATCCTGTAATGGCAAGGAATGCATTAAGTATCCTGATGACCAGTGGCTTAAGGATATAATAATGGTATTGCTGCTTAATGAAATATATAGAAGAAGACAAAAAAGAAAAAGATATTATTAAGATTAAAAGTGATTTAGTCTTAACAAAAAAAGCACTAAGAATAAAGGGTTGAACGAAACCTAAATCTTAGTGCTTTTTCAATTAACAAGAAAATCCTTTGGAAAATCTATTAATTGATATTTCCAATGTGTGAAAACATCATTAAAGGGCATAAAGTATTATTGCAAAAAAATGTAATATACTTCCTGCAAGAATAAACAAATGGAAAATAGAATGCATCCATTTATGACTGCTTCCAAGTCCGTAAAGAATAGAGCCTACAGTGTAGGCAATGCCTCCTGCAACAAGGAAGATAACGCCATCTGTGCCCATAACTTCAATGGTAGGTTTTATGAAAATAATAATAACCCATCCCATGGCAAGGTAGCAAATCATAGAAAATACGCTGTATTTCTTTAAGTCAATTGCAGTAAGGGTACAGGCAATAACTGCACAACCCCAAACTAAGCCAAATAAAGACCATGCCAAAACGGGATATTTGGCTCTCATTGGAACAAGAAGTATTGGTGTGTAACTTCCTGCAATAAGAAAGTAAATGGTACAGTGGTCAAGAACCTGCATAACCTTCTTACCCATTCCCGGTCTTAAACCATGATAAACACTGGACATTGTATATAAAACAATTAAAGTTACCCCATAAATGCAACTGGAAACAACGCCGATTCCACTGTGATGCATGGCCGAAACAATAATGCAAAGCACAAGAGCTGCAATACCTAAAGCCGCACCAACGATATGGGAAACCATATTAAAAATTTCTTCACCTTTAGAATAATTAGGAAGCTGTCTGTCAGCTAATTTAATTCTTTGTTTCATAAAAAGTTCTTCCTTTCCTAAAAAATGACTACTCAACGCTATGTAGTATTCAATACTACATCAAAGTATATATATATTATACGTAAATGTCAATAAAAAATATGCATAAAAAATGAAGGCTGTATAAGTGACTATTGAAAATGGCAAATTTTCCATAGGAATAATAAGTGATGTCATAGGACAATATTAATAAATATATAACATATTCAAAATATGTTTTTTGTCTAAATTATATTAAGAAATGAATAAAAACTTTTTGTGTAAAAAGCGTATAGACTTTGACAAAATCAGTATATATAATATGCGTATATTCAAAAACAAAACACAGAACAACAAAAACAAAGAAAATTCGACATATGTGCAAAGAACTGGTTTACCCAATAGGAAGAAACAGAGGCGAGAGCGTTGCACATGTTAAAGATGTAATAAGTAAGGGGGGAAAAACTATTGAAGAAGGGTAGTTTAGCTGTTTTTGATAATGACGAGAATTATACAGAATCTTTTTTGGAGTATATAGAAGAGAAGAAAGGAATGCCTTTTGAGATTCAGGTATTTACGAAACAGGAGTCATTATTACAATATTTGGAAAGTCGGGAGCCACAATTATTATTGGTAGCTTCAGATGTAATGTGCCATGAGATAGAGAAGGTTAACAGGGAGAAGATTGTAATATTGGCAGGTGAGGAGGTTTCATCTTCTTTTTCTGAATACAGAACCATCTATAAATATCAGTCAATGGAAAATGTTATCCACCAGGTTATAGATTACTACATTGATATAACAAAGGACAGTATTTTTGTACCTGTTACAAAGAACAAGTCGGAAATAATCGGTATATATTCGCCTGTAGGCAATGTGGGAAAGACTGCAGTTGCGTGGGCTATGGCACAGACTTTAGGAGCAGATTATACAGTTCTTTACATAAATATGCAGGAATATTCAGGAATGGATAGAATGTTTGATACGGATTTTGGAGCGAATCTGTCAGACTTAATGTATTTCTACAAGCAATCCCCGGAATCAATGGCCGTTAAACTTAAGGCAGTAACCTATTCGACGGAGGGGTTTGATTACATACCGCCGTTGGTATATTCCTGTGATTTAAGAAATATTGATACAGGACAGTGGCTTCAATTTATACAGAATATTGCAGAATTAACAGAATATGACAAGATTATTATTGAGTTCGGTCAGGTACTTAACAATCCAATGATTTTGCTTGAAAGTTGCAATAGAATATTTGTGCCGGTTTCTAATGACTGGATGAATCAGTGCAAGAAGAAGGAATGGGAAGAGTATCTTTTAAGAACAGGTTATGAGGAAATATTAGACAGAACGGAAATGCTGCAAGTGCCACAAATAAGGCAATGGAGCAGCTTGGATGAATATAGAGAATGTTATTTGTGGGGAAAACCCGGAGATTACATAAGACAGGTATTGGGGGGATTATAATGAACAAGTCAGAAATAGAACAGTTAAGAGATTTGGTAATTGAAAGAGTTGATATGTCAAGAGAACCTGATGACAGTGAATTGCACAAAATTATAGACAGTGTAATTGAAAAAAATCAGGATTACAGATATATGTCGATTAAGAAAAGACAAATAATACATAAAAAAATATATTCCTTAATTAGAGGGTTAGGCATAATAGAGGAGCTGCTGGAAGAACCTGATATTACAGAAATAATGATAAATGGACCTAACAATATTTTTGTTGAAAAAAAGGGACGTATAAACAAAATAGATGAAAGGTTTGAATCTGAAAACAGGTTAAATGATATTATCCAACAGATTGTGGCAAAGACTAACCGTAGGGTAAATGAGTCAAATCCCATTGTGGATACAAGACTTGAAGACGGTTCCAGAGTTAATGTAATATTGCCACCAATTGCTCTTGAAGGACCTATAGTTACAATACGTAAATTTTCAAAAAGAGGAATTACAATCGACGATATGATTAGTTGGGGGACAATTTCAAAAGAGGCTGCTGATTTTTTAAAAATGGCAGTTATGGCAGGCTATAATATTTTTGTAAGTGGGGGGACAGGATCCGGTAAAACAACATTTCTAAATGTGCTATCTAATTTTATTCCTAAAGACGAAAGAATAGTCACAATTGAAGATTCAGCAGAACTAAAACTTGATTCTGTTGATAATATTGTCCGAATGGAAACAAGACAGGCAAACAGTCAGGGGGAGAATGTTATTTCCATAAGGGATTTAATTAAAGCATCATTACGAGCCCGTCCGGATAGAATAATCGTTGGCGAGGTAAGAGGTGGGGAGACTTTGGACATGCTTCAGGCAATGAATACAGGACATGATGGTTCTATGTCAACAGGACATGGAAATTCTCCATCAGATATGATGACAAGATTGGAAACAATGGTTCTTATGGGAATTGATATGCCATTGGCGGCTATAAGAGCACAGATTGCAACAGCAATAGATATAGTTATTCATTTAGGAAGAATGAGAGACAAAACAAGAAAAGTATTGGAAATTAATGAAGTGGTTGGGATAAGAAATGGTCAGATAGAACTAAACAGGTTGTATGTTTTTAAGGAAGAACCTGAATCTGACAAAAATAAAGTTGTGGGACAATTGGAAAGAACTGAAAATCCACTAATTAATAGGCAAAAGTTGGAAAGAAAAGGGTTGGCTTAAGATAATTGTCCGATAAGGGGGAATATGAATTATTGTATGTCAGGAAAGAAGAAGACTGTAAGTCTGATAATAATAGGTCTGTTGGTGATTTTAATGGGAAGAATGTTTTATGGAAGTTTTAAGGCGGGAATTATAATTCTGCCATTAGTAATACCAATATACAGGCAATATTCAACGAAATACAAAGACAGGGCAAAGGCAGAATTTGAACATCAGTATAAAGAAATGCTTGTAGCCTTAAAGGATGGAATTGTTACAGGATATTCCGTTGAGAACGGATTAAAAGAAAGCTATCGTGAGATGGTTAATATTTATGGATATGATGGATTAATATGTTCAGAGTTAAGATTAATGACTTCAAGACTTAAACTTAATACACCAATAGAGATGGTTTTTAAAGATTTTGCGGAGAGAACTGATTTAGAAAGTGCTCATATGTTTTATAATACTTTTTCCATAGCACAAAAATCAGGCGGTAATATGAACAATGTAATAAAAAGAGTTATAGAAAATATTGTTCTTAAGGAATCAGTAAAGGAAGAAATTAATGTTGCCATAAACGACAAGAAACTGGAGCAGCGTATTATGACTGTGATTCCGTTGTTTTTAATCGGATATATAAGTATGGCTTCCCCCGGTTTTCTGGATATAATGTACAAATCCATAATGGGAAATATAGTTATGACGGTATGTCTAATAGTTTATCTGCTTGCATACTTGTGGAGCGAAAAAATAGTAAAGGTAAGCATATAAGATTGCAGAAATTGTGCAAGTATAGGATAAGATCGTTTGACACGGTAAACACAGTGATTAAGAGAGGGGGATGACATTGAAGGTTTATACAGTTCTACTTGGTTTGATTTTAATATTTTATATATTAACAGTCATGTATAGACGAACCTTAAGAAAAAAGTTTAAGAAAGATAAACTTAGCCCATTGTACGGAATGTCGATGTTTATTGCTGACAGAATACCTAAAGGACTTTTACATAAAAATACATATACAGAATCTTTAATAAAAAAGTTAAATGTACAGGAAAACATAAAAAAAGAGATTTATATGTATCGTGTAAATAAAATAGCTTCGTGCCTTGGAATGTTTATTTTGTTTCTGATATTTGGAATGGCAATAAGTTTTTCTGAAAATAAGGACAATAAAGGGCAAATAAAAACATTGGATAGAGACGGGCAAAGTATTAGCAGTTATAGTTTTTTTGCAAAGAATGGAGATAATGTTGAAAAAATTAATGTTGAAGTAGACCAAAGACAACTGTCAAAAGATGAATCCTTAAAACTAATGGAGAATAGTAGAAATAAGTTAGTTAAGCTTGTTTTGGACAAGAACAAAAGTGCTAACCATATTGATAAGCCATTGAATTTGATTCGTGAAATACCAGACACCGATATTTCGGTAACATGGGATATAAGTGATGGTAGGGTTTTGAATTATGATGGACAGATTATGTCTGATGTTTCACAGGAAGGTACAATTGTTAACCTTACGGCAAATATGGAATTAAATGAACTAACATTAAGCTACACATTTGCCGTAAATGTATTTCCAAGAAATTACAAAGGAGATATTCAGGAAGCAGTTCAGGAATACATAAACAGTCAGGATAGTGAGCAAAAGAAGATTTTTTTGCCGGAAAATATATCAGGCGAAAAGATTAGTTATTATAAGAGTGCATCAAAAATAGGAAAATATATTCCAATAGTAGCATTTATTATGTGTGTGGCAGTATTTTTCCTGAAGGATAGGGATTTAAAGAGTGAAGTGAAAAAACGAAATATACAACTTCAATCTGATTACCCTGAAATCCTAAGCAAAATTCTATTATATAGCAATGCAGGACTTTCAATAAAGAGCTCAATTGAAAGAATTGTAAGGCAATATGAGGATGAGAAAAAGAAAAATCCAAAAGAGTATCATTATGCTTATGAAGAGTTGAAAATGGCAACGATAAAAATGAAAAGCGGAGTGTCAGAAATTAATGCAATAAATCAATATGGAGAAAGATGTGGGTTGCACAATTATATAAAGTTGGCAAATATTATTGAACAAAACATACGCAGAGGAACAGGAGAGTTATCTTTTGCCCTTGAAAATGAGTTAAATAGGGCACTAGCTGAGAGAAAGAATACTGCTTTAAAAAGAGGTAGCGAAATATCAACTAAACTGTTAGGACCAATGACGGTTATGTTAATAGTGGCACTGGTTATTCTAATGGTACCGGCATTAATGTCAATAAATATGTGAAGAAGTGAAAACACAGTATAAAAACAATATGAAAATTGAATATAAAAATAAAATAGAAATGTGAAAATAAATAATTATAACAAGTGAAAACAGGGGGTATAGAAATGTTGGAAATTTTGAAGACAAAAGCAAGAATTATTTTAGGAAAACAGAAGGCAATGGGCGTTATAGAGGTAGTGCTGATAATTCTGGTACTTGTAGGACTTGCCTTAGTATTTAAATCACAGATAAGTGGAATAGCTGACGGAGTTTATACAACAATAAAAACTCAGATTAAAAAGTTTTAAAGTGGGGGAAAAACAAACTTTTTAAGGTAATAAATTTTACGAAAAGTTTTATGGAAAGTAAAAAATGAAAGTAAAAGGAAGTATAACCATCTATTTAAGCATGATACTTATAAGTGTGATGTTGCTTGTTAATGTAATTGGTGAAAGCGCAAGAATCAGTGCAGTACAGGCGCAGATAAAAAACTATACATATATGAGTGCAGAGTCAGCACTGGCAGGATATGGAAGACAGGTTTATGAAGATTATGGAATATTACTTGTATGGGAAAAGCAGACTGTTGAGTCGGTAATAAAAAAGAACATACAGGATAATATAAATATGGCAGATTTAAATGAGCCGGGCCTAAATTTTTTAGGAACAAATCTGGTTAATTTAGAAGTAACCGGAAAGGAGTATTTAACGAAAAAAGGAGGACAATATTTCTCAAATCAAATTAAATCTTATATAAAATATGCAGGTGTAATGGAAACTGTTGAAAGACTTGTGAAAGAATGTGAAACATACGAAAACTGTAATGACCAAAATAAAAATAAGTGTGACTTGAATTTTGTAGTCGATGACAATAAGGGGGAATTGCAGGAACTTGTAGAAAATATTAATAGCATAGTTACAGGTTTAAAAGAAACAAAAGATTTAAGTAATAAGTATGATTCGGTTAGTCAGAAAATAGAAAAACTTCAATCTGATTTTAATAAAAAAGAGGGAAAGAAAGTTTTGAAAGAGTATAGAGAGCTGATGGCATCAATCGAAATAAAATCGAAGGATGTGGACAGTGCTATTTCCAAGATAGAAGTGTACGAAAGAAAAAAAGAACAGTTTTTGAAAAAGAATAGCTATACATCTGATGCAAAAGATTACATGGATACTAATTTGGAAATTTTGGAAAAAGTAAGGGATGAGATAAAGAAGGACAAAGAGCTTAACGTTTTGAAAATTAAAAAATTAGATTCAGGCAATATAAGCAAAGTTAAAAAGTCAATAAGCAACATGGGGAAAGTTATAAGCAAAATGGAGTCTTTAATTACACTGGAAAGTACAGAAGAAGATAGAGATAATTATTCAATATTTGAAAATTTAAAAGATTTTATTGATAGTGGAGTATTGTCACAGGTTTTAGAAAACCCGGAAAATGTATCAAAAAATACTATATCCGGTTCTAATCTGCCATCAACTTTGAAAGGCAAAAAAAATAACAGTTTGTCAAAAGAAATAAAAAATAAATGTGTTAACGCACTATATGCAGGATTAAAGTTTGGCAACTACAATAATCCGGAAAAAAATACAGTATTAAAGTATGAGCTGGAATATGTTATTTCAGGAAAAGACAGTGATAAGGAGAATCTTGCATCTGTAGTGGAGAAAATTGTTTTGGCAAAAACAGGGATAAATATGGCTTATCTTATTACTGACAAAGAAAAAATAGAACAAGTGTCAGCAATAGCAGCATCTGTGGCAATTGTAACAGGTTTGCCTTTCTTAGAGCCGGTGGCAAAGGGAGTGCTAATTAGTGCATGGTCAATGGCGGAGGCAGTTAATGACATGAAAATATTGTTATCAGGAGGTAAGGTTGCTTTGACAAAATCAAAGGGGAGCTGGAGAACTTCCATAGACAACATAACAAATGGTGGCAAAAAAGAAGATTCAAAAGGACTAAGTTACAAAGAGTATTGCCAAATACTAATTGCAGTACAGAATACAGGGGACAGTCTATATAGAATAATGGATTTGATACAGATAAATATACAGAGAAGGTATAACAGTGAATTCTTAATGAGTAAAAGTCTGACGGGTTTTAGGCTGAAAGCTACTTATGAAACTGCACCATTGTTTACAGCTATTCCAATAGTAGTAAATAATCTGACAGAGGAAAATAATGCCTATAAATATAGTATGGCTTATTATGATTCTTATTAGGAGATAAGTATTATGACAAAACAACTAACTGATGAAAATAATTTAAAACAAATTAGAAAAATAGAAATACTAAAGAAAAGAAAAAGAAGATTGGAAAAGGCATTAATTCGTAAATATAAGGAACAAAAATTAGCTAATTCCAAATTAGAAAATCAAAGATTAAAAAGTCAGAACAGCTTAAACTTTAATGCAAGAAGAGGAGTAGCGTGTAGAAAAACTGCAAATATTATAAAGAATGAAACTATGATTACAAGAATAGAAAAAAGATTATCAAATTTAAAAGGATAGAAAATAAAAGGATGTACTGATTCGTTAGTCAGGAATTTAAGCCTATGGAGAGTACGTATGTGTTGTAAAGTATTCAGTGAAGTAGGAATGAAACATAGATGTGGTTAAAGATATGTTTCAATAACGGAAAGGATGTTTTCGTAGCTAATATGTTATGGTCAAATAAAAAATAAGATGATGTTTCTCTCCAAGTACAAAAGCTATTTTTTAATAACCCCTTTTTATAAAAAGCACCCAATAAGACGAAAAGAAAACATCCTTTCATAAAAATAAAAGAAGGAGAACGGAAAAATGTGGAGATAAAAGATACAAAGATAAAAAATATAATTAAATGTACAGCAAAAGCTGCAATTACTATAGAGGCAACAATTTCATTAACTTTATTTATGTTTGTTGTGGTATTTCTAGCCGGTTTCATAACTGCTGTTGACAAGCAACTTTCAATACAGATAAAAATGAACCGTTTGGCAGAAAATATGGCAAAGCAAATGTTTTACATAAAACAAGTAGATGAAATTACCGATTATAGCGAGAAATTAAAAGAATATAAGGACAAATTTAAAGAGAATATAAGTGAAATGAAAGACACTTTGCCTGAAAGTAATTTAATAAAAGATGATTATATTGACATGGTTTATACATATGATTATAAGTTACCTGTTTTAAGTAAAACCATAACCATAACTCAAAGAGCAAAGGTTAAAGACTGGACAGGCACGGATATGACTAAAGGTTATGAACTGGTTTACATAACTAAGTATGGTAATGTATATCACAGCACAAAAGAATGTAGTCATTTAATACTTTATATTACGGGAACAGAGTATGGTAAGGTTGGTGAAGCGAGAAATGAACAGGGAGAAAAATACACACCTTGTGAGTTTTGTGGAAATAAGAAGATAAGTGATACCACAACAGTATTTATTACAGCAGATGGAAACAGATATCACACAAATCTCCAATGTAGTGGAATAACAAGAAATATTATAGAAATTGATATTAAGGAAGTGGATAACAGAAAACCATGCAGCAGTTGTAATGGGGGATAAAATGTATTGGATTTGGATAATGATTTTTTTGTGCATATGCACATTTACAGATATAAAGAAAAGAAATGTTTGTGGTTGGTTATGTATTTTAAATATAGCGGCCGCAATTATGTTGCATACAATATTTAGGGATATAAGTGGAAAATCCCTTATTGAGGGAGCAATTATTGGGGGAATATTTCTAATAATCAGTGTGGTTACAAGGGAGAAAATAGGATACGGTGACAGTCTTGTTTTTCTTGCAATAGGTTTGATTATAGGCGGAGAAAAATGCTTTGTTATAATTTTTTGGAGTTTTCTGCTATGTAGTATCTTCTCACTAGTGGCAATAATTCTAAAGAAAACAACATTTAAAAGTACCGTTGCCTTTATGCCCTTTGTGTTGGCAGGAGCATTAGTAACATTTATATCTACACAATAAAGGGGGAAAAATGAAAGGCAATAAACTAAAGGGAGAAATAACTATTGAAACAGCAATTGTGTTTCCTATTGTAATGCTAATGGTGTTACTGTTAATTTATTTTTCTATGTTTTTACACGACATTGTAAAAATGAAAAGCTATGCCTATGGAGCCGGATGCACATATGCAGAAATGGAATTTAAAGATTTTGAAAGTAATGTTGAAAAGAAGTTTCAGTCAATACCATTGTTTATTACAAAAGTAAATGCAAATTGCGGTGAAAGCACAAATCAGTATAAGATAACACTACAATATACATCCATAAGCAATATTAAGTGGATGGAAGAATTCATTAATAAGGGAAATAACAGTTATGAAATAAATGTGGAAAAAAGAATGAGTCGAAAAATTTTCGCAATTACTTCGGCAATTAGAGATAACATACAAAAGGGGGACAGTGATAATTAATGGAAGTTGTTAACAAAAAAGATGGAAACAAAAATTTTATGATAATAAAAGGGATTGAAATTGATGAAAATGATTATAAATTTAAAATGCTTAAAAATAATAATATAGAAAATGTAATCCCAATAGGTCTTAGAGTTATAGATGGAGAAAAACAATTGTACTATAACGTAACAGAGTACATTACTGTAAAAGCTATGTTTTCGCGGAAAAAGATGTCAGGAAAAGACTTATATAATTTAATAAAGGACATTAAAAAGTTATCTAAAAGCACAAAAGAATACCTGATGGATTTAAATGATTTTTTGTTTGACATTAATTATGTGTACATAAATAAGAAATCGGGAGAATATGGTTTTTGTTATTGCCCAAATGAGTATGAAGATGTGCAGCAGAATATGAGAAATATTTTTGACAGCATATTAGAATGTATTGACCATAACAATAAGCCTGCAGTTCTTATGGCTTATGGAATACAGCAGATTACAATTAGCGACAGTTATACTGTGCAGGATTTGTATAATTGTGCTGTTGAAAACTACAAAGAAGCAAAGGAAAGTACATATAAAAAGAAAGACCGGGAAGAGTTTGTTAAAGGAGTTGAGAATATTGTTATTAATACGGAAAAGAATGTAGTAACAAAACCATATGAAGAAAAAAAGAAAAGTCTTTTTAAAAAAATAATGGAAAGATTAAAAGGGAAAAATAAATATGAGGATGAAGATGAACTGGAAGCAGAACTGAAAAATCCTTCAGAAATTAATAAAAAAGAGAGTGGTTTAAAAGAAATTTCAGGACAGGCTACAGAAGAACCACTGTACAATTACTCAGATTATCAAATGACAACAATAGGCGAGGAGACAGATAATTACAGAGACAACTATGAGAAAGGTTATGATGATAATTATGACGGAGATTATGAAGAAGCTACAATGTTATTAACATCATCAGGAGTAATAAATAGAATAACCCTAAAAGAAATTAGTAATCAGGGAAGCATGGAAATCGAACCAAAGGGTTATCCGTGTATATTAGGAAAGAGTAAGTTAAGCAGCGATTATATAGTGGACAGTCCTGTAGTAAGCAGGGTTCATTTAAGACTATCGGAAGAAATGTCTAACTATTATGTTGAGGATCTTAATTCTACTAACGGAACTTACGTTAACGGGCAAAAACTTGAACCTCATAAACCTAAAGAAATTAATGTGGGAGATCAAATAACTGTAGCAGATATAGACTTTATAGTGGAGTGATAAAGTCCGTAGTGGTATAATAGTCTTAGTGTAAATTACGGAATAGTCCGTGTAATCAAGTGCTTAAGGAGGCTGTTATGGACGAAAAAATTCAAAAGTTAAAAGAGATTATTGATGGAAGTGACAATATTGTATTTTTTGGCGGAGCAGGAGTTTCCACAGAAAGTGGTGTTCCGGATTTTAGAAGTGTGGACGGATTATACAATCAGGAATATGATTATCCACCGGAAACAATTTTAAGCCATACTTTTTATAAAAGGAATCCGGAAGAGTTTTATAGATTTTATCATAATAAAATGTTATTTCCTGATGCAAAACCGAATGCAGCCCACAAAGCTTTGGCAAAATTAGAAAAGAAAGGAAAACTAAAGGCTGTAGTCACGCAGAATATTGATGGCTTGCATCAGGCAGCAGGAAGTGAAACTGTTTATGAGCTTCATGGCTCTGTTCATAGAAACTACTGTGAATCCTGTGGCAAGTTTTACGGACTTAAAGATATAATAGCGCAGAAAGGAGTACCTAAGTGTAGCTGTGGAGGAATTATTAAGCCTGATGTGGTTTTGTATGAAGAAGGACTTGATCAGAATACAATAAGAAAGTCTATCGAAGCCATTTCCAATGCAGATGTACTTATAATAGGAGGAACTTCTCTTGCGGTTTATCCGGCAGCAGGGCTTGTAGATTATTATAGAGGGAACAAGCTTGTTCTTATAAACAAGAGTTCTACGCCAAAGGATTCAAGGGCAGACCTGATTATAAATGATGCGATTGGTAAGGTTTTAGGTCAGATTGTAGAATAATAATTTTCTTTTTGTATAAATAGAAGTGTCGGTGTTTAATCGGCACTTTTATTGTCACAAAGTTTATGCATACAGGGTAGAGTTTTTGACAAATTAATACAGCACCACTATGGTATTATCTCTTTCGTAAAACAAAGAAAGGAGAGGTATCATGATAGAAGTGGTATATAGTGGAGAGGAGCATGAAGAGCAGGATGAGGTCAGGATTCCGAAAAATATTCATCAAATAGGAAATAACAGTTCAAACAAGAAAATATACATAGAAGATTATGTAATGACATATTTAAAGAAGAGCCCTTCAGGTGAGGATAATGTTAAATATGGGGTATTACTGGGAGATGTAAAAAGGGCAAAAGGAAATGTTTATATTTTTGTAAAAGGAATGGTGGAAGTTCGTGATGTAATAGAAAACAGTATTATTTTTAATGATGATATCTGGTCCGAAATTTACAAAGATATAAAGCAGTTTTTTGAACAGTTAAATATTGTGGGCTGGTATGTTTCGGTTCCTTACAGGGTAAGTGAGGATATGAATGGAATAAGAAAGATTCATCTTGATAACTTTGCCGGAAATGACAAAGTATGTTTTTTGAAAGACAGGGCAGAAAACGAAGAAGGCTTTTATAGCTATGAACAGTCATGTCTTGAAAGGCAGCAGGGCTACTATATCTATTATGAGAAAAATGAGAAAATGAAAAAATATGTTAAAAACTTAAAAAACAGTGCAACAAACAGTGGGATAGCTAACAATGAAATAAAAAATATTAGCGTGGATGACAAGATAGGAGGCGAGGATAAAAAAGATAAGAAATCATCCAAGAAGAAATTGGAGAACATAGAATTAAAAGCGGAGGAGACAAACGGTAAAACTATAAAAATTTCGAATGAAGAAAGTAAACAGGATAATAATTTAAACAAAAAAGATTTAAAAAATAAAGAAAAGAGTCAATGGTTTAAAAATAGCAAAATTAATAATAATACAGTGGAAGAAACTGGAGAGCCCATACGACAGGGAAGGATTGCATATGGTGTAAGTGGTCTTTTAATTGTAGCTTTATTATTATCAACGGTTGTAATGCTTAATAATTATGGAGAATTAAAAAATATTAAAAGTACTTTGGCAGGAATTAGTAGAGAAAGAGAGGCTCAGGCTGTTAATAAAATTTTAAGTGCATACACCGAAACAACAAAACAGAGTGCCACAACCGTAGCAGGATCGGAAAGCAAGAAAGCAATAGCTGCCAATGGTAGCAATGTTACTCAGAAAAAAAATGACAACAGAGAGGTTGTTTCAAAACAGACAGCGGGAACTAATCAGGATAATAACAGCAGTAACAATAGTATTACCAATACTACAAATGATAGTAATAATACTAACAGTAATAAGCCTTCAGGTAGTGAAACGGAAAATAATAAAACAAAAAGTATTTCCAGTGCTTATTCAGGACAATACCATACAGTTAAACCGGGACAGACATTGTATGATATTAGTATGAGTTATTATGGAACAAGTGAAATGGTAGATGAAATAAAAGACAGAAATAACATTGACGATGATTACACAATCAGGGAAGGACAAAAAATATTATTGCCTTAATAAAAAAATGGTGTCATTATTCAGCAGATATTGTATAATCTTTAATAGATTTAACAAAGGAAGTGAAATCGTGGCAAATAAATACATTAGAAAATTCAGAAGACTGAAAAAAGAAGGTCAAAATTCTACATATATGAAAAATACCAAAAAGGTGTTTGAGAAAAGGGCTGTAAAGCTTGGAATAATAGTAGCTGTGATTTTGATTATTGTTGGAGCGTTGTTCTTTTACAAAAAATATCACAAATACATCACCTACAAGGTAATTGAATCCACTAATATTAAAGGTGGAGCGAGCAGTAAATATATTCCTTTTGGTGACTATGTTATTAAGTACAGCTATGATGGAATAGCTTATATTAAGGACAAAGAAACTGTTTGGGAAGAAGCATATGAAATGAAGCAACCTATTATTGATGTATGTGACGACTATGTGGCGATAGCGGATAAGAATACCAATGATATTTTCATATACAACGATAAAGGTCGTCAGGGACAGGTTTCCGTAAGTTACCCTATTGTGAAATTAGAGGTAGCCAAGCAGGGAGTTGTTGCTGCGTTGCTTGAGGACAAAACATCTAACTATATTGAGGTGTACGATAAAGAGGGAAAACAGTTGGTATCTCACAAGTCTATTATTGATGAAAATGGATATCCGATTAATTTCTCAATGTCAGATGATGGGGAAAGAATGGCAGTTTCGTACCTTACCGTGAAAAATGGCTCTTTTGAAAACAAGATACAGTTTTATGATTTTTCCAATTCAGGGAAAAACATAGAAAACCGAATGGTGAAAGAGTTTAGCGGATATGGTGAAACGATTGTTCCTACAATCAGTTATGTTTCAAACAGTCAGGTAGTGGCAATAGGCGAAGATATAGTTTCTATATATAAGGTGGGTAACAAGGATATTACCAAAAAGGATATAAAAATAAAAGAAGAAATACAGAAAGTATTTTATAATGACAAATATGTAGGATTGGTATTTAAAAATGCCAGCACGGACAGACCTTACAGAATTGAAGTATACAATTCAAGTGGATCCCAGATATTAAATTCTACAGTGGATATGGATTTTGAAAATGTTACATTTGCCGGAGATAATATTTTAATGTATAGTGATATGCGATGCGAAATATTATCAATAAAAGGTGTGAAAAAATTTCAGACTAATTTTAAGGGACAGATTTATGGATTAATGCCATATGACGATTCCAAAACTTATTTGTTAATGACTAACTCAAAAATACAGAAGATTCGATTGAAATAACGGAGGAATGAAATGGGCAATATAATACTGACAGGGGTAACGGTTTTTGTTGTGGTAATGATTGCTATAGGAATGAAGAGAGGACTTGTAAAGACGGCATTTTCTTTCGGCTCGATTTTTATAGCACTTATACTGGTGAATATTTTAACACCTGTTGCAAAAGAGGCAATAAAAAATACACCGGTTTATGACTCAATAAACCAAAATATACAAAGCTATGTAAGTGAACATATAGCAACATCTACAGAAAACATGACGGAAACAGGAATCAATAATCAAGAGAAAATCATTAATGAACTTCCATTACCTAATGGATTAAAAGAATCATTAACGAAAAATAATAATCAAAGCAGTTATGATTCATTGGCAGTAAATACATTTAAGGAATATGTTGTGGCATATTTAACAGATGTTGTTTTAAACGCAGTGGTATATATTTTGCTATTTATGGTTATATCTATATTAATGAAAACATTAGTGGAAGTGTTAAACATAGTAACAAAACTTCCGGTTATTCATACATTTAACATGGCAGGTGGAGCATTAATCGGTTTCGCACAGGCAATATTAATCATATGGTTATTGTGTATGGTAGTTACGATCTTCAGCTCAACATCCTGGGGACAGACAGTTTGCAAGGCAATAGCAGACAACGGAGTGTTAAGCATGATTTATGATAACAACTTAATACAAAATATAGTAAATAGCTTGTTTTAGATAACAATAATAATTAAAGAGTTTTATGGCTAAAATAAGGTGCTTAAACTTTTTTAAAAAAAGTTTAAAAAAGTTATTGACAAAACAAAAGGTATTTGATACATTATAAAAGCTGTTTAGCAAGTGGATTAAACAATCCACTTATGGCTCCATGGTCAAGCGGTTAAGACACCGCCCTTTCACGGCGGTAACAGGGGTTCAAATCCCCTTGGAGTCATTTTTTACTAATGAATTGCATAGTATAGACTATGGCGACATAGCCAAGTGGTAAGGCGTGGGACTGCAACTCCCTGATCATCAGTTCGAGTCTGATTGTCGCCTCTCTAAGGATCTCATAAGTTTCGGCTTATGAGATTTTTTGCATTTATGGAGAATATCTGTTTTCATAAAAATGTATTTATGCTATAATATGCATAAACAATGGGCCGTGCCGTACGGAAGGATAGAAAAGAACTGTGCTCGTACAAAGTTCTTTTCTGGACTTTCGGATGATAGGGCGAACGCCCTCATGAGCAGGAAAATTAGATTTTCCTGCTCATGCACGGATTAAGACAGGCAAAGCAGGGTAAAAGATATGAGAAAAAAATTCATGATAAAGATGGCTTCTATTGGGGCAGTGGTTCTGCTAGCTGCCGGAATGGCTGCGTGTGGAAAAAAGACGGAAGCAGTAATTACAACAGATGGTGAAGAATTTTCCGAACCGGAAAAGGAATATCCTACCGTGGCACAAAGCCGTGCCAAAAAGTTTTCATATAATGATTTAACAGTAGGAAAACTCGAATATCTGATGACAGAAGATGAAGTGATAAAGATTTTAGGCGAGCCGGTCACATCGTATAATGCGAATGAAAAAAGCACGGCAGCCCAGACGGAAGTCGTCAAAGAAAAAATTTATTCGTATAACGAGCTGACACTTATTTTTTCGGAAATTAAGGGGAAATATGTTTTGACGGCGGCAGCTTCGGTCGGGGAAAACGATACTTTTTCAAGAGGTCTTAAAGTCGGAGATTCCGTAGATAAAATTTATGATGGATATTACAGGGATGTCGACTATATGAATCATACCTACTATTCTGACGATAAGACTGCGGTTATGGGCAAGATGCTTTATGGCAGCTTTACTATGGATGCATTGGAGAATGTCAAGACAAAAGACAAGGTAGAATATGGCGTGATTAATTATAATGGGGCATCATCACTTGAAACAGCTGAAACGTATATTGTAGAGTTTACGTATTTTGAACCGCCGTATCAGAGCGGTATTGCAGCAGTGACGGATGATTTCGCCCAGATTGCATTTGATATTGATGATAAGGGTATCATTACGGCAATCCGGTGGTATTATTATCCGGAAGAAGAATCCGCAGAATAAAGCTTATTAAAGGGCAGAAAGCAGCGCTTTTAATAAATAAATGAAGAAAATAATATACGATAAAGGAGTATGAACAAAATGAAATCAACAACATTAGTCATCATGGCAGCAGGAATGGGAAGCAGATTCGGGGGCGGAATCAAGCAGCTTGAAGCAATGGGTCCAAACGGCGAAATTATCATGGACTATTCCATTTATGATGCTATTGAAGCAGGATTTAATAAAGTAGTTTTTGTAACAAGAAAAGATTTACTTGCAACATTTAAGGAAGTTATCGGTGACAGAATTGCAAAGGTCATTCCTGTAGAATATGCATTTCAGGAACTCTCAGATGTACCGGAAGGATTTTCTGTACCGGAAGGCAGAACAAAGCCATGGGGAACAGGTCAGGCGGTTCTTGCATGTAAGGGTATTGTCAATGAGCCGTTCCTTGTAATTAATGCAGATGATTATTACGGAAAAGAAGCATTTAAGCTGATTCATGATTTCCTTGTATCAGACCATGCTGAAAAGGCAGAAAAACAGTATGACTTCTGTATGGCAGGATTTATCCTTGGCAATACATTAAGTGATAATGGTGCTGTTACAAGAGGAATCTGCGTTGTTGATGAAAATGAACATTTAATCGGTGTCAATGAAACAGGTGGCATTGTAAAGACTGCAACAGGTGCAGCATGCGATGACAAGGACGGCAACCAGACAGCATGTGACCCGGCAAGCCATGTATCCATGAATATGTGGGGCTTTACACCGGATTTCTTAGACGAACTTGAAAGCGGTTTCCGCACATTCTTATCAGAGCAAAAGGAAGGCGATATTAAGAGCGAATATCTGCTTCCTACGATTGTAGACCAGTTAATTAAGTCCGGCAGAGCCAATGTATCTGTTCTTGAAACAACAGATAAGTGGTTTGGTGTTACATATAAGGAAGATAAGCCGGTTGTAGTAGAGTCTATTAAGAAACTGATTGCAGAAGGAAAGTATCCTGAAAAACTGTACAAATAATAAGGAGTAAGGGCAAATGAAAAAGTTTGCAAGATGTGTTCTCATATTAATATTTGTCATTATTGTCAGCGGTGTCTGCGGTTATTTTTACGAAGACAAGACATTGACAACGATGTATACCTCAACAACACAGCTTTATGTAGTACCGGGAGAGGAAAATGAAGCAACTGTCAGAGCAGTAAATGGCGGACTCAAAGATGATTTTATCATTGTTTTTAAGAGCAATGTTGTTATTCAGGAAGCGCAAAGAATTGCAGGAACATCAGAAGATATTGCATCATATCTTACGGTGTCTTCACCGGCAAACAGTAATATCGTTGAGATTACCTGTACCAATCCGGACCAGAATACGGCAAAACAGTATGTGGATGCGGTTGCAAAGACTGCATTAAAGACAACCAGCATTATTCCGGTAAAGTCCATTCAGATTTTATCAGAAGGAACCTCTACGAATACACCGGTGAAGCCGGATTTATACCGTAATACGCTGATGATTGCAGGCGCGTGCGGAGCAGTCTGTGCAGTGCTTGAAATCATTATTGTCCTGATACTGTGTGCATTTAAAAAGCCGGAAGACCATTCAGATGATGAATTTGAATATGAAAAATATTATGGCAAATATGCAGCCTTGCGTGCACCGCAGCCACAGCAGTTTATTGATGATAAAAAGCATGAGGAAGAAAAGCGGGAAGATGACAATGTAAAACAAAGCCATGAGCCGCAGCCACAGAAAAAACATTCTGAACCGCAGGAAATGAAAGACATTTTAGAAGATTTTGACGAAGATTATGCGGAAGAAGATGAAGATGTGTTTGCCGATGACGCTTTAGAAGACGAAGATGAACCGGAAGAAGCGAAGGCATTACAGGAAGCGGCAATTACGCAGGAAGAAGCCGGACAGGAACAGGATTCACAGATGAAAGTTTCACAGCAGGAAGAAAAACAGGAAGCGGCAGAAACGTCAGAGGACACTCATCCGGATACAGAGGAAGATGTATTTGCAGATGCCACATCTGAAGATGAATCTGATGATGAATTTGACGGTGATATCTTGGAAGGCGATGTCGTAGAAGATAATGACTCAGACGATGATGTTATACAGGAAGACGTTGTAGAAGAAGATATCGTGGAAGATGTTTCAGACGAAGCCGCTGCAGCAGAAACTGGAACGGATAAAGCGAAGGTGGCGGAAGTACCGGAAGAAACCGCAATTGATATATACCGCGTGGGACAGCAGTCCAGCAGCCGGGTAATTGCAAGAATTCAAAAGTAAAGGCAGGTTTTGTAAGTGTTTAGTGTTAATATTGATAAATTAATAAAAATGACACCGCTGGAAGCAGAAAGCTATGCAAAAGCTGCGGATTCACTGGAAAATCTGCTTGCAGATAAAGGAAATATGCTGGCGGTTGTCGGCAGCGGCATGAGTTCTTTTAAACTTGCAGCGGCATTTATGGAAAAAGAAAAACGTGTATTATTTGTCGATGCAGATTTTAGTCAGGAAGTTTTTTTGGGAAAATATAAGCTTGGCAAAAATTTAAAAGGCATTTTTGATTATACACAGGGTGAGGGTACTGCCAAAGATATCATCTGTGTAACAAACCGTGAAAAACTGGATGTTGTGTTTACGGGAAATGTTGAAAACCTGCGTTTTGACGGCACAGCTTTAAAGACGGTGCTTGAAGAATATGCAAAGGAGTATGATCTTGTAGTTGTGCAGTCTGATGAACAGGGCAGAACGGCCGGTGTATGCGATGCAGCCGTTCTGATACTGGAGGAGTCACAGTACAGTGAACTGACTGCCGAAACAAGAATAGCAGAACTTGACAAAAACGGATGTACAGTGTTAGGTGTGATTATTGATGAATGATAAAATGGAGCAGTTTGTAAAATGGGTGGAAGAATCGGATAATATTGTATTTTTTGGCGGCGCAGGCGTGTCCACAGAAAGCGGAATTCCGGATTTTCGGAGTGTGGACGGTCTGTATCATCAGAAATATGACTATCCGCCGGAAACCATTTTAAGTCATTCTTTTTATATGAGGAAACCGGAAGAATTTTTCCGCTTCTATAAAAACAAGATGCTTTTTCCAAAGGCAGAGCCTTCCACAACGCATAAAAAGCTGGCCAAACTGGAAGCAGACGGAAAGTTAAAAGGCATTGTGACCCAGAATATTGATGGTCTGCACCAGAAAGCGGGCAGCCGTCATGTCATTGAACTACACGGTTCGGTATTGCGCAATTACTGTGAGCGATGTCATCAGTTTTATGGACTGGATGCCATTTTACAAAGTGAAGGAGTTCCGAAGTGCAGCTGCGGCGGAAGAATCAAACCGGATGTCGTATTATATGAAGAAGGACTTGATGAAGAAAACATTGAAGAGGCAGTCCGTTTAATCCGGGAAGCCGACATACTCATTGTAGGCGGCACTTCGCTGGGGGTTTATCCGGCAGCCGGGTTGATTGATTATTACCGCGGACATAAACTGGTACTTATCAATAAATCCGAAACACCGTATGATAACCGGGCAGACTTGCTGATTCATGATGCCTTAGGTGAGGTATTTTCAAAAATTGGATAAACAGGAGTGCATATGGATTATCAGGTTGGAGATATTGTACAACTCAAAAAAAAACACCCCTGCGGAAGCAGTGAATGGGAAATTTTACGCGTAGGGGCAGATTTTAAGCTGAAATGCTGCGGCTGCGGTCATGAAATAATGGTCAGACGCTCGCTTGTAGAAAAGAATACAAAAAATTTAAAAAAGGCTTGAAATCATTTTAGATATATGATAAAATCATATCTTGTGATATATATTCCTTGTTCCTCTCTAATAGAGGGACCAACAAGACCAGAAGGAGGTGCGACGTAGAATGAATAAGTATGAATTAGCATTAGTTGTTAGCGCAAACGTCGATGAGGAAGTAAGAAATGCCACAGTTGAACAGGTGAAAGAATTAATCACTCGTTTCGGCGGTACAATTACTGACCCGGGTACATGCGAAAAGAAGAAGCTTGCATACGAAATCCAGAAGATGAGCGAAGGCTTCTACTGCTTCATTAAGTTTGATGCAGATGCAGCTTGCCCTGCTGAAGTAGAAAGCAGAATTCGTATCATGGAAAATGTAATCAGATTCTTAATCGTAAAAGACGGAGAATAATTGATTTTGATGTTTGGCTTACAACTCTTTGAATAGAAGAGGAGATTAAGTATGAACAAAGTGATATTAATGGGTAGACTGACCAGAGAACCGGATGTTCGTTATTCACAGAACTCTGACGGCTCTATGGCAGTTGCAAGATATACATTAGCTGTAGACAGAAGACGTGCTAGAACCAATAGCGACGGCGCTGAGCAGACTGCTGATTTTATCAGCTGTGTTGCATTTGGCAGACAGGGTGAATTTGCTGAAAAGTATCTTCATCAGGGAACCAAGATTGCCATTACCGGCAGAATCCAGACAGGAAGCTATACGAATAAGGACGGACAGAGAGTTTACACGACTGATGTAGTTGTTGAAGAACAGGAATTTGCAGAGAGTAAATCTTCAGCAGCAGCAAATAGTGGTGCTGCCTATACACCATCAAGACCGGAACCAAGTGCGGCAGCCGGAGATGGATTTATGAATATTCCTGATGGAGTGGAAGACGAAGGTTTACCTTTTAACTAAAACAGGAGGTAAATGAAATGCCAGAAAAGAAGTCTGAAAGACCAGAAGGTCAGATGAGAAGAAGACCAATGCGCAGAAGAAAGAAAGTATGTGCATTTTGTGCAGATGCCAACAAGGCTCTGGATTATAAAGATGTTGCTTTATTAAAGAAGTATGTTTCTGAAAGAGGAAAAATCCTTCCAAGAAGAATCACAGGAAACTGTGCAAAGCATCAGAGAGCTCTTACAGTAGCTGTTAAGAGAGCAAGACACGTAGCATTAATGCCATACAGCATTGATTAATTAGTGGATTGAAAAGCCATGATATCGAAAGGTATCATGGCTTTTTTGTTTACTTTAAATACGAGAAATGATATAATAGTATCACTTTAGGGTTATTGGAGAAGTTGCGATGTTTAATAAAAATGACGGAACCAAAGCGTTTAAACCGGTTGGCAGACTGCGGGTATTTTTTGCGCTGCCGTTTTATATTGCTGTCCTGCTGATTGTGTTAAATATAGTTTTATATTTTATTGACTTTCCGGCGGCAACAGTCATGTCTGTATTTATGGTATTTTATATTGCCATTTATTTATATATGCAGCTGGCATTAAAACCGGGCATTATGCACGATATTATCGCTTTTTCATCAAATTATTCACAGGTGCAGCGGCAGCTTTTATATGAGCTGAGTGTGCCATACTGCCTGTTAGATACCAATGGCAGAGTGATGTGGCTGAATAAGGCAATGTGTGCCTGCATTAATAAGAAGAAAGATTTCAAGAAAAACATATCAACGCTTTTTCCTGAAATTACTGCCAACATTTTCCCGACAGGAGAAGAGCCGAAAGAAGTACGCATTACGTATGAAGAGCGGGATTACTGTGTGGAAATGAAGCGGATTAGCGCCGATATGCTGTTACAGGATGTCGGACTGGTGGAAAGTGACGATAAAGACTCGTTTATTGCACTGTATATGTTTGATGAAACCGATGTCAATATGTATCTTCAAAAGTTAAATGACGAACAGTTTGTTGCAGGACTGATTTATATTGACAATTATGAAGAAGCCTTAGAGAGTATTGATGATGTGCGCCGTTCGTTATTTATCGGTCTGATTGACAAGCGTGTCAACAAGTATTTTGCAACCGGAGCGGCAGTTGTGCGGAAACTGGAAAAGGATAAGTATCTGGCAGTTTTCCGGTATAAATATTTAGAAAAGCTGCTGGCGGATAAATTCAGCATTTTAGAGGATATTAAAAGTGTAAAAATCGGCAATGAGATGACACTGACTTTAAGTATCGGTATTGGAACGGGTGCAGACAATTATGCGGGAAATTATGATTTGGCAAAAGCCGCAATGGATCTGGCACTGGGACGCGGCGGCGATCAGGCAGTGGTCAAAAAGGGCGACAAGATTTTATATTACGGTGGTAAGAGCCAGCAGATGGAGAAAAATACCCGTGTAAAGGTGCGTGTAAAAGCTCATGCGTTAAGACAGATTTTAGATACAACGGACAATGTGCTTGTTATGGGACATAAGCTGGCGGATATTGATTCCTTTGGTTCGGCAATCGGTATTTATACCATCTGCCGCAAGCTCGGCAAAAATGTGCATATCGTCATCAACGAGGTTACAAGCAGTGTCAAACCGTTTATGAAACGTTTTATTGGCAAGGACGAATATCCGGAAGATTTATTCCTTTTAAAAGAGGAAGCACCGGAGTATGTGGATGCGGCAACGGTGGTAATTGTGGTCGATGTCAATAAGCCGCAGCTTACGGAATGCCCGGAACTGCTTGATAAATGTAAAACCATCGTTGTATTTGACCATCACAGACAGTCCAGTGACCAGATTACGGGAGCGGTGCTGTCTTATGTAGACCCGTATGCCTCTTCCGCTTCTGAAATGATTACGGAAATGATTCAGTATGTGGACGATAACATTAAGATTAAGGCATTTGAAGCTGATGCATTGTATGCCGGTATCAATATTGATACGGATGGTTTTAATAGCAAGTCAGGACCAAGAACATTTGAAGCGGCAGCATTTTTAAGACGGCATGGTGCGGATGTGACGCGTGTGCGTAAAATGCTCCGCAATGATATGGACGAGTATAAGGCGGTCGCACATGCGGTCAGCAGAGCGGAAGTATACCGTGATGCATTTGCAATTGCAATCTTTAATGGCGAAGGACTGGAAAGCCCGACAATCGGTGGTGCAAAAGCGGCAAACCAGCTTTTGGATATTTCGGGAATTAAAGCCTCATTTGTCATTACAGAATATAATGAAAAAATTTATATCAGTGCAAGGTCTATTGATGAGGTCAATGTCCAGCTTGTCATGGAAAAATTAGGCGGCGGCGGGCATATGAGCATTGCCGGAGCACAGCTGACAGGCTGTACCGTTAAAGAGGCGGTCGACACCATCAAAGAAACACTGGATAATATGCTTGCGGAAGGAGAAATATAGAAATGGAAGTTATTTTATTAGAAGATGTAAAGTCATTGGGTAAAAAAGGTCAGATTGTAAAGATTAATGATGGCTATGCAAGAAATTTTGTACTGCCAAAGAAGTTAGGTTTAGAGGCAACACCAAAGAATTTAAATGATTTAAAATTGCAGAAAGCAAGAGAAGCCAAAGAAGCAGCAGAAGAATTACAGGCAGCAAAGGAACTGGCAGTAAAGGTAGAAGAAAAGCCGGTACGTCTGACCATGAAGACCGGTGAAGGCGGAAAGACATTTGGTACAATTTCTACAAAGGAAGTTGCTGCCGCTGCAAAAGAGCAGCTGGGTCTTGATATTGATAAGAAGAAAATGAAGCTGGACGAGCCGATTAAGACACTGGGTAATCATATTATTACTGTAAAGCTTCACAAAGATGTTACAGCAAAACTCACTGTTTCAGTAGGGGAAAGTAAATAATGGACGATATTGCAATCACCAGAATTATGCCAAACAGTCTGGAGGCGGAGCAGTCTGTGATTGGTTCAATGTTAATGGACAAGCAGGCGATTATCAGTGCCGGCGAAATCCTTTCGGCAGACGACTTTTATCACAGACAGTATGGAATTATGTTTCAGGCCATGGTTGATATGAACAATGCGGCAAAACCGGTGGATATTGTTACCTTGCAGGAAGCACTCAAGGAAAAGGATGTACCGCCTGAGGTTTACAGTCTTGAATTTATCAGGGAACTGCTGGCAGCCGTGCCGACATCTGCCAATATCCGGCATTATGCGACGATTGTAAAGGATAAGGCGATTTTAAGAAACATTATCCGGGTCAATGACAGTATTGCAACAGCGTGTTACGAGGGTAAGGAAAGTACAGAAGATATTCTTGCCGATACGGAGAAACGTATCTTTGAACTCGTAAAAAATAAAGGCGGGCATGAATATATGCCGATTGATAAAGTTGTATTGGAAGCACTGGATAAGATTTCCATAGCTGCCAAAAACAGAGGTGCAGTTACCGGTGTGCCGACCGGATTTAAAGATCTGGACACGTATTTATCAGGCTTACAGCCGTCGGATTTTGTACTGGTTGCGGCGCGTCCGTCTATGGGTAAGACAGCATTTGTCTTAAATGTGGCGGAAAATGTGGCGATTAAGCAGGGCATTACAACAGCCGTATTCAGTCTGGAAATGTCCAATGTACAGCTTGTTAACCGTATGCTCAGTCTGGAATCGACCGTTGATGCGGATAAAATCCGTAAAGGCCGTCTGGATTCCAATGACTGGGGTAAGCTCATTGAAGGCGCCGACAGCATTGCAAAATCGCAGCTGATTATTGACGATACGCCGGGTATTTCGATTGCGGAGCTGCGCTCAAAGTGTAGAAAGTACAAAATGGAAAATAATCTCGGACTGGTAATTATCGATTACTTACAGTTAATGAGCGGAAACGGAAAGACGGATTCTAGACAGCAGGAAATTTCGGATATTTCCCGTTCATTAAAGGCACTTGCAAGAGAACTCGATGTGCCGGTGGTAACGCTTTCACAGCTTAGCCGTGCGGTAGAACAAAGACCCGACCATCGTCCGATGCTTTCGGATCTGCGTGAATCGGGTGCAATTGAGCAGGATGCCGACGTTGTTATGTTTTTATACCGTGATGATTATTACAATAAGGATACAGACATTAAAGGCATTGCGGAAATTATTATTGCAAAACAGAGAAACGGTCCGATTGGTACGGTAAAAATGGCGTGGATACCGGAACAGACCCGTTTTGCGGATTTACTCACAAAAGAACAGATTCCACACTGATGAAAGAAATATTTTTAATATCAAAAAAGAACCGGAAACAAGGAATATCCTTTATTTCCGGTTCTTTTTTTGTGTCTTGAAACACGTTTAATGAATAGTTGTATGTAGTCTACTGTGGGTTTGGAGCGCCTACAGGACAGACACCGGCACAAGCGCCGCAGTCTACACATACATCAGCATTGATTTCCATATGAGAAGCGCCTTCAGAGATAGCTTCTACAGGACATCCAGCTGCACAAGCACCACAATTGATGCAGTCATCGTTAATTACATATGCCATGATTCAATCCTCCTTAGATTTTGTTAGTTCATTATACGATATTTACAGTTAAAATTCAACTATCGGATAATAGTTTCTTTGTTAAGAGTATAAAAAAATGCAACATTTTTTATAAAAATGTTGCATTTTATCTTACATATATTGTATCGGAACAACCTGAGAATACTTTAATCCTTTTTGCATTTTTTATAGATTTTTTTTCTGCCTTTTGGGACTGCCTGCAAGCTGAAAGTCAAAATTGGCAAAAATACCGTCTTTCTCATCTTGATTAATTCCCAGATATCTTTTGGTAACACTATAAGATGAATGATTATAAATGTCCATCAGCAGAGCAGGCTGCGTGCCTTGTTTCCACGCGTGATAGCCGAAAGTTTTGCGCAGGGAATGACAGCTGATATTCTGCGAATGGGTCACGCAGACGGAGGCTTTCTGTACAATGCGGAATGCCTGTGAACGGTTTATCGGTTGATGTGGTGTGGTGCGTTTGGTAAAAAGATAGTCGTCCGGCTGTGGATTTCGTTCTTTAAAATAGATGTTTAGTGCATTTTTTAAATGCTTGTTCAAAGCGATGACATTTAATTTATGCGTTTTTTGCTCACGTACATAAATATGATTTAAAAAATGATGTGTATCAAAGTCATAAACCATCCTCCACGTCAGCTGCAAAATATCACTGATACGGAGTGCTGAGTAAAGCCCGAACAGCAGCAGAGCGTGATTTCGCGGGTTTGGCTTAACAGTCACATAATAATCCATAAAATGTTCTAAATCTTTTTTGTTTCTGATTGGTTCTGTTGTACTCAATTGTAATACCTCCTCAAAATAAAATACAACACTATTATAAAAAATGTTGCACTTTCAGGAAAAACAGGGAGGTAAGTGTGAAAAATCCGTATATTTAAGATTTTTCACACAGGAATTTGTTTCGGAGCGAAACAAATTCATCTAATTTAAAAACGAGGAGGTAAAAACAAGGAGGTTTGTATGTTAAAGCTTACGTTAAGACCGGGTGAGTTTATTGATATTGGTGAGAATGTCCGGGTGATATTTTCGGGTGGTTCGGCAAATAACATTCATTTGCTGGTTGATGCACCCAAAGAAGTTAATATAGCAAGAAGCTCAGCCGGGAAGAAAAAGGAACAGCCGGAACAGAGTGCGCGGACATATTACAGGGAAAAAGGTATATCCGAAGAAGCACAGCGTGAGATTGTCAGTATTTTAATGCGCGAAAAGAAGCGCAATACAGAACACTAATGGTAATATGCGGGTGAACCTAGGCGCCTGCTTATTATAAATCAAAGGGAACGGATTTCCCGCAAAAAAACATTTTTACACACATGGAGGTAAACAAATATGGTAGTACAGCACAATATTACAGCGATGAACGCAAACAGAATGTTAGGCGTTACAACAACAGGTCAGTCTAAGTCAACAGAGAAGTTATCAAGTGGTTACAGAATCAACCGTGCCGCAGATGATGCCGCAGGTCTTTCAATTTCTGAAAAGATGAGAAAGCAGATTCGTGGTCTTTCACAGGCTTCTACCAATGCACAGGACGGTATTTCCTGCGTACAGACAGCAGAAGGTGCTTTAACAGAAGTACATTCTATGTTACAGCGTATGAATGAACTGACAGTTCAGAGTGCAAACGGTACAAACTCTACAGTTGACCGTAATGCAATTCAGGCTGAAATTGACCAGCTTACAACAGAAATTGACAGAGTTTCAGAAACAACAAAGTTTAATGATACTTATCTGTTAAAGGGTGATGATACAAACAAGGTAACAACAAAAACTTCTTCTGCAACTTTTGCTGTTAAAGCAGGAAAAGAATTTAAAGAATCTTATACGTTAAAAACGGGTAAGACATATTATGCTGTAGATGCAAATGGAACAACAACAACGCTGGATGAAAATACAGCAGCAGCAGATTTGGCTAAGTATGTAGACAAAGATGGCAAAGCAAAAGACGGTTATCAAATCTATAATGTTGCACCAGATAAAACTAACGAATATGGTAAATTGTTGACAACTACAGATATTCAAACTACTGATTTAGAACAGTCTTCAGAAGGACTTATGGATTCAAAGGGTAATGCAGTGTCAGCTGCCGATTTAACAAATTATTTTGATGCTAAAACAGGTCTGTACAAGGGTGGATTATATTCAAGACTTTCAGCTGATGGTAAAGATGGTGCTAACGGTGCAGGTGGTGCAGGCAAAAAAGGTGATTTGAAGGAGATTGGTGCTGAACGGATTAATGAATTTGTCGATGTTACGGTTACAGAAAAGGAATCAACATCTAACAGTGCATTAAGCTTAAATCTTCATGTAGGAGCAGATTCTACAGATAATAATAAGATTAAGCTTGAGATTGAGTCTATGAGTGCGGCTTCTCTTGGAGTAGACGGATTAAAGGTGGATACAGAAGAATCTGCAACAAGTGCAATTGATACCATTACAGCAGCTATTCAGAAGGTTTCAGATCAGCGTTCTAAGTTAGGTGCTGTTCAGAATCGTCTGGAGCATACAGTTGCCAACCTTGACAACGTTGTTGAAAATACAACATCTGCTGAATCACGTATCCGTGATACAGATATGGCTGAAGAAATGGTTAGCTACTCAAAGAACAACATTCTTATGCAGGCAGGTCAGTCTATGCTTGCACAGGCTAATCAGCAGAATCAGGGTGTTCTTTCACTTCTTCAGTAATTTAAGTTATCTTAATGATTTAAAT
>OGDP01000139.1_pt1 | contig 75138 bp, 49 predicted proteins | sample 1570441 | NCBI WGS metagenome assembly OGDP01 (sample SAMEA2581961, study PRJEB24529) | metagenome | biome: Human gut stool | place: China | collected 2011
GTAAATTTGCAGCGAAAAGTGTATCTCTTACTAAGAGATGCACTTTTTTTCTTCTTATTCTTCCAAATATACTTTCCACATTATGAAGCAATTAAGCATTAAATGGGATTTCTTTTTATTCTGACTGTCAATTACTAACAAACATAAAATAGTCTTAATGCGAAATACCCAATGCTTGCCGGAAAGTTCCAATTAGTTCAACGATGAACTTAAAATTTTCTCAAAAAAGCCATAACCTTTTCTCGAAGTGTACTGCCTTCTTCTATTCTGCCAAAAACAAGAAATAAGTTCGTTGTCGCCACAAACAAACTTTAACCACGTATACCACTGTATCACAGTAATTTACTGCTTATTACTTTCGTTATTGCAGTCCTCTCCTTGTTTCTTCTCTTTTTTTTGTACGATATTGATAAAAGAAGAACTAATGATACCGGTGGGAATAGCCACCATTGCTACTCCCACCAAACAAATGATGCACCCCAATAATTTTCCCAAAGGCGTAATTGGATAAATATCGCCATACCCTACCGTTGCAAATGTAATGATAGCCCACCAAATCCCGTCGCCAATGTTTTCAAAAACCTCGGGTTGAGCACTCCTTTCAATATAATACATAAGAATGGCAGAAAAACAAATCGTAATAAAGCTGGCAGTGTAGGCTGTCTCAAGCTCCTCCTTAACGGAAGCAAGAGCTTTGCCGATAACCCGGAAAGAGCGCGAATGCCGTATCAATTTAAAAATAATAAAAATATAGGGCAAAATAATAATATGCACCACTTCTGTATTCCAATATACATAAGTAAGAATACAAGGAATCACTGCTATAAAATCAACAAAACCATAGAAGGAAAATGTATATTTCAGACGTGCCTTTGCTGCTTTCATATCAGGATAGAGCGCGGGGGCAGATAAAATGCGGGCTGTATATTCAACCAGAAAAACAAAAGAAGATATATAGGTTATTCCGAATAATGGTACTTTGTATTCAGACATTTCCTCAAATGAACTTGCAATAACCGCGATAATTGAAATCAAAATAAAGAAAAGAACAAAACATCGAACCCATTGCCTTTTCAACAAACGTTGTATCAGAATATATAGTTTCATTTTTTATCATACTTGTTGATTAAATATCTTCCCATAAACAAAATTGGGGTTGTCAAAACGTGGATAATACTGTCGTTTAGTTCGTAGGGGCGAGGTTTGCTCGCCCGAAAACAGTTTGCTTCGTGTATTCGGGCAGGCAAGCCCTACCCCTACAGCCGACGATGGGATAGACCGGTTGAGTTTTTGATACACTCCCATAAGAAACATACCAAACCGCTATCGTTTATACTTGCCTAAATTAAAATACATAAGCAAGTGATAACTGCCAGTACCTATTTTTACTTTCAAATACATCACCATCAAATATCTGATCTATGACGTCATGCTTATTACCTCCTATATTATGTTTGGCAGACTGAGTCAATCCTATATTATAGTAACAGCTTACCATCAGATGCTTCACAATCTTCACACCGCCTCCCAAGTTCAATCCAACTTCAGTAGAGCGCCACCCCATAGATGAAAGATCCTTATCTATCGCATCTACAGCAATATGAGCCAGTTTACGTCCCCAATTATCCTCATCCACCAAAAAAGAGAAAGAAGGACCTGCTCCCAAAAATAAATCAAAATCATCTGATATCCCCATTTCCCATTTCAGCTCTATAGGAATATCAATACTTTGTGTTCTGATATCAGTGCTACGCCCATTAGAAGTATTGGTAAGCTTCACTCCGCGTTGTACATACAACAAAGAAAAATCCAAAGCAATGCCATGAAACCCTGTTTGATATTGCAACATAGGTCCTACTTGGAATCCGGTCAAACTCTCTTCCTTAAACTGATTACGCATACCGCTGACATTTGCTTTATTACCAAGCACACCGGCTTTTAAACCAAAATGCAATCCTTGAGCCATACTGTTGGCTACTCCAAGAAATGCCAAAATAGTAAATAAACAAATTAGTTTTTTCATTATCACTTATTTAAGAAGTTAAATTTATACCTTATTAATCTTTTGCCTGATGTACAGTGAGTTGTGGGAAAGGGAACCCGATGCCTTCTTCATTAAATGTCGTATAAACAATTTCATTGATATCATACAAAACACTCCAATAATCAGCACTTTTTACCCAGACACGAACGGTAATATCCACACTGCTTGCACTTAACGACCCCAAAACGATTATGGGAGCGGGAGTATCCAAAATACGGCTATCCGCATTGATAATACGTTGCAATACAGCTCTGACCCTTTTCACATCTTCTCCATATTCTACCCCAAATACCCATTCAACACGACGCATTTCCTGTTTACTATAATTAGTCACAGCGTTTCCGCTAAGCATTCCATTGGGAACATATATCATTCGATTGTCAAGAGTAGAAAGTATGGTGTGAAAAATCTGTATTTCCTTTATGGTACCGCTCACTCCGGGACCATCTATATAATCGCCCACTTTGAACGGTTTAAAAACAAGTATAATCAAACCACCTGCAAAATTAGAAAGATTGCCGGAAAGCGCCATACCTACAGCTACACCGGCTGATGCCAAAAGTGCAGCAAAGCTGGTAGTTTCAACTCCCAACTTGCTAATTATGGCAAAAGCAAGTACCATATTCAGTAAAATTTTCACCAGACTCTTCAAAAAAGTCTGCACACTAACCTCTATCTTCCTTTTTTCAAGAACTTTGGCAATTAATATACTTATCTGCCTGATGATAAAACGACCAATGGAATATATCAGGATGGCAACAAATATATCCTTACCTGCATCCATTCCAAAATCTACCAACTTTTCCAACGCTTGCTCAATCTTACTGCCCGGAGCTGCATTCAATAACAACCAATTCATATTTTTCTTCGTTTTACAAATAAAAATCAATCAACTTATCTCTGTCGAATTATAAATGTGTAAACACATTCCAACTGCGCATATTGTCTTGTCTCAATAATTTGTCTGATATATTCTTTTATATCCTTAAATAACCGAACATTTTGAAATTGCAAAGATACCATATATAATCAATAAAAACCATACCCATTATTCAAAACGCCATACCTCAAGACACAAAATATTTCGTATCCTACTGATAATTAAAAACTTCTATCAAGCAATAATTAAATCTTACGCTGAAGTTCCAAGAAAAGATTGCTTGTTGTATATTTAATATCTATATTTGTGGCTCTAATGATTTTACTCAACGAATAATTTTATAACATTATGAGACGATTTCAAATTCTGTTATTATTCATTGCCATATCTTGTTCCATGTTCGCACAGGATAGGTTGTCGCTGTTTATAGGCAGAGCAAATAAATACGCTTCTGTAGAGTTATCTGATTACCGGAAGCGTTTATGTGTAGAATATAATGTGTCCAACCGTTCATTGGATGACTATTATAGGCGATGTGGAAGCGATTGGGGAAATGTTGGCTTGGCTCTTGAAATAGCCAGAACTTCCGGCAAACACATGCGGGATGTATGTGATTACTATAAACGTTATCACCGATATGGCTGGAATCGTATTCTGGTAGAAATAGGTATCAAACCCGGTTCAACATATTATAACCCGTTCTATGACAGGATTCATTATCATAGCAACTGTTGGCATGAACATTATTGTTCCTATTGCGATCATCACAATAAACATCATCACAAACACTATAAAAAGCATAAACGCCATAAACACCCCAAATGGCATGATCGTGACGATGACGATTGGGATGATGACGATGATGACGACTAACACTTTCCATCATATATCTGTCACACTCCATCTACTGAAAAAGAATAAGGCAAATCCGCCTCCTGTATTCCGCGCTGCAAGTTGGGGTGGGCAGACATACGAAACTCTGCCTTACCGCCCTTCAACATCTCACCATGCTTGAGAAAGTTTGCCGTATAGACCCGGCCGTTGACCAGCATTTGGTCGATATAACGGTTTACTTCACTATTTTCGGGAGCAGAGAGTACCCAGTCGTTGCCGTTTTCAAAGTGAAGGGTTGCCTTGCGGAAAAGCGGTGCACCGAGAACATATTCATCCGTTCCGGGACATACCGGATAAAAGCCCAATGCCGAGAACACATACCAAGCCGAAGTCTGGCCATTGTCCTCGTCTCCGCAATATCCGTCGGGAGCCGAAGTATACATACGATTCATCACTTCACGCAACCAATATTGCGCTTTCCAGGGTTGTCCGGCATAGTCGTAAAGGTAAATCATGTGTTGAATGGGTTGGTTGCCGTGTGCATAGTTCCCCATGTTCATTACCGTCATCTCACGTATTTCGTGAATCACCTGCCCGTAATAACTGTCATCGAAAACAGGAGGAACGGCAAACACCGAGTCAAGCATCGTGACAAACATTTCTTTACCTCCCATCAGGTTTATCAGCCCCTGCGGGTCATGAAAAACCGACCAGGAATAATGCCAACTGTTTCCCTCGGTAAATGCATCTCCCCACTTCAACGGAGAGAACGGTTTTTGGAATTCTCCGTTCCGGTTCTTGCCGCGCATCAGCTTACTTTCGATGTCGAAAAGATTCTTATAGTTCAAGGCACGTTTGGCAAAGAGGGTAATTTCTTCCTGCGGCCGTTTCAATTCCTTTGCCAGACGGTAAATGCACCAGTCATCGTATGCATACTCCAGTGTGCGGGCAGCATTCTCGTTGATGTTCACATCGTATGGGATATAACCCAAACGGTTATAGTATTTATAGCCCAATCGCCCGGTGGAGGATACTTCGGGATGCACATTTTCGGTTCCGTGCAGCAACCCTTTATACAAGCTTTCCACCTCTTCCACACGCACACCTTTCATATAAGCATCCACTAAAACGGAGGCCGAGTTATTACCCACCATACAACCGCGATGCCCCGGACTCGCCCATTCGGGAAAGAAACCGCTTTCTTTATAAGTATTTATCAGACCTTCCTGAATTTCCTTGTTGACGGACGGATACATCAGGTTGAGCAATGGAAACAGGCAGCGGAATGTATCCCAAAAGCCGGTATCGGTATATAGATAACCGGACAGCACCTTGCCATTATAAGGACTGTAATGTATCGGCTGTCCTTTCGCATCCATTTCATAAAACTTACGCGGAAAAAGCAACGAACGGTAGAGACAGGAATAGAAGGTGCGATATTGTTCGTCTGTTCCGCCTTCCACCTCTATCTTGCCCAACACCCGGTTCCAGGCATCCTTGCCTTTTCGCACCAGCGTATCGAAATCATCGGCACCCAGTTCGCACAGATTCGCTTCCGCCTGTTCGGGACTGATAAACGAAGAGGCGACCCGTGCATGCACCACTTCCCCTTTACGGGTCTTGAAGCCGATAACGGCTCCTGTGTGAAAAGCATTCTGCTCCATGACGTCTCTCTTTAAAGAAAGGGAAACCTCATCCTTTTTCCTTTTAGGCTTCTCATCATTGGAGAAGGTGGCCCGATAAGTAAACGGCTTGTCGAACTCAACGACAAAATAGTTCTTGAAGTTATCGGGCACGCCGCCACTGTTGCGTGTGGTATAGCCTATAATCTTATTCTCTTCGGGAATAATCCTGATAGACGATCCACAGTCGAAAGCATCGACCACAATATATGAATCATTTTCGGGAAAAGTGAAGCGAAACATCACCGCACGTTCGGTCGGTGTAAGCTCGGTCACTACATCATGTTCTGCCAGATACACCTTATAATAATAAGGACGCGACAGTTCGGCCTTATGGGAAAACCAACTGGCACGCTTGTCTTCATCAAACTCCGGCTTCCCGGTAACGGGCATCAGAGAAAACTGACCGTAATCGTTAATCCACGGACTGGGCTGGTGAGTCTGCTTAAAACCGCGAATCTTGTTGGCAGTATAGACGTATTGCCATCCGTCACCCATCTTTCCGGTTTGTGGTGTCCAAAAATTCATTCCCCACGGACGGGCAGTCGCAGGATAAGTATTGCCGGTGGAAAGTTCGAAAGAGGACTGAGTTCCCACCAACGGACTCACATAATCGGCATAGTCCTTTGCCTGCACCCATAAAGTGAGGCAAAAGAATACAACTGACAGGAAAAGTTTCTTTATCATCGTGTTGCCTGGTTTATTTACGGTTTAAAAGGTTCGGCTCCCATACTGATTTCCATCACTCCCCCCGCCGTCAGGTCGCTGTGCGTGAAGAAAGGCTGTTCAAGCGGTTTCCCGTTCAACAGAATGGACTGAACATATTTGTTTTCTTTTGAGTTGTTCTTCGTGCGAATCACAAAATCCTTTTGACCGGGCAGGTGAATGATCACTTCCTCGAACAAGGGACGGCCAATGGAGTAAACCGGCTCACCGGGACACACCTGATAGAAACCCATCGCATTCAGAATATACCAGGCTGACATCTGACCACAATCCTCATTGCCCGAAAGACCGTCGGGAGCATTGCGGTACTGACTATGCAGCACACTGTCTACCAATTCCTGTGTCCGCCACGGACGATTGACATAGTTATACAGATGGATGATGTGATGACTCGGCTCGTTGCCGTGAGCATATTGCCCGATAAGACCGGAAATATCTGCCGAAACCGTCTCCCCTTCAAGCTCGGAAGAAACAGTGAACAGGGAATCCAGCTTACCGACAAAAGCCTCCTCTCCTCCCATCAAGCCAACCAGACCGGGCACATCGTGAAGCACGAACCAAGTCCACTGCCAAGCCGTACCTTCGCAATAATCGTCACTGCGATGGGTAGACGAACGAGGATTGAACGGAGTACGCCATTTCCCCTTACTGTCCCGCCCGCGCATAAAACGGGTTTCGGGGTCGAAGTAAGACTTATATGCCCCGGCAAAACGAGCATATTTATCTCTTGTTTCCACATCTCCCAAACTATCTGCCAATACGGATATACACCAATCATCGTATGCATATTCCAATGCCTTTGCCACCGATTCATTTTCGAGGTCGCAAGGAATATAGCCCAGCGCATCCTTGTAATAACGGGCACGGGGCATCACAAAAGGAACCAGCCACTTCGGACCGACAATGCCGGTCGTGTCGTATTCGGCAGTACGGAGACAGGCTTGGTAGGCTTCGCGAACATCGAAATCGCGATAGCCCTTCACGTATGCATCGGTGATGATAGAGGCAGCATGATAGCCAATCATCGTTCCCGTGTAGTTGGCAGCACAATCCCATTTCGGGAAAACACCTCCCTCACGCTGTTTCTTCAACAATGAACGGATATAGCTTTCGTTGGTATGAGGGTCTATGATGGTGAGCAAAGGATGCAACGCACGAAATGTGTCCCAAATAGAAAAAGTGGTGTAAACAGGATCTTCCTTATCGGTGGTGTGCACTTTTAAATCCATCCCCAAATAACGCCCGTCTACATCGGTAAACAAGTTCGGACTCAAGAATGCATGATACATGGCAGTATAGAAAATGGCAAGTTGGTCGGGGTCTTCCGTTTTCACCTCTATCTTTGAAAGACAATCATTCCAAGTCTTTCGGGCATCGGCACGCACCTTGTCGAAATCCCAGTCGGGCAACTCAGCCAACAGATTCTGCCTGGCTCCTTCACCATCGACAGACGAGATGGAGAAACGAACCATTACCTGTTCATCTTCAGCCGTATCAAAACGGAGCAACATTTTGCAGACGGGAATCTGCTGTCCGCCTTCCTCGATGGTATCGGTATAAAGAGTATGGGTAAAAGGCTTTGAGAAAACAGCATAAAAATAAAGATCTTGTTGCCAAGCCCAATAAGCACTGCGCTTGTATCCGCAAAGCACGGTATCATTGACAGCCTCCACCTCCATGACCTGATTGGTTTGCTGCTGAATATTATAGTCCATATCCAGAATGAAACCCGATTCCTTGCTTTCAGGAAACGTATAACGGTGCATGGCGGCACGCTCAGTGGCCGTCAGCTCGGCTTTCACACCGTAAGTATCCAAGAAAACCGAATAATATCCCGGTTCGGCATACTCGTTCCTGTGCGAAAAAGCAGAAGCGAAAGGACGCTGCTGACTCTCTTTCCCAAGATATTCCACCTTCTGCTCACCTACGGTAGGCATCAAAAGAAAATCACCGAAATCGGCACAGCCCGTACCGCTAAGGCGTGTGTGGGCAAAACCATTGATGGTGGAATCTTCGTAATAGTAGCCCGAACAGGAGTCCCAGCCATCGATACGCGTATCAGGACCCGGTTGAATCATTCCGTGAGGCAACATGGCACCCGGATGCGTATGTCCGTGTCCTCCCGTTCCGATGAAAGGATTGACATAACCGGTGTATTCTTTCATTTCCGTTGTTTGGGTAGAACATGCACTCAAACATAATAATCCTACCAAACAACCGCTTACGAGTCTATTGAATTTCATTGTTTTCTATTTGATGTTATTTTATTTCCGATGAAACGGATTATCGATACCAAATCTCTCCCGGTTCGGAACTCATCTCGAATTCCACAGTAGCCCCGTCCATTATCTGTTGATGGGTGATATAACTCTTATCGTATGGCTTTCCGTTCAACTTGACCGACCGGATATAGATATTCTCACGGTTGACAGCCGGTGCCAGCACTGTAAAAGTCTTCCCGTTGTCAAGATGCATACGCATTTCGGGAAATAACGGAGTCCCTATTTCATATTCACCACTTACCGGATTGACCGGATAAAAGCCCATGGCACTGAATACATACCAGGCAGACATCTGACCGCAATCTTCATTGCCGCACAATCCGGCAGGTGCATTGAAATAAAGATGATGCATCACCTGTGCCACATACTTCTGAGTCTTCCACGGCTGACGTACTTTATTATACAAATAAATGACATGATGGCTCGGCTCATTGCCATGAGCATACTGCCCAATCATACCGGTGCTGAAAATAGGCAAATCCTCCTTCCCGGCAGGGATATACGTAAACATACTATCGAGCTTCTCTGCAAAGCGGTCTTTTCCTCCGACCAAAGTTATCAGTCCGCGAATATCCTGAGGCACAGACCATAAATACTGCCATCCGTTACTCTCGCAAATATGGGCTGTATAGTCATCGGGACAGAAAGGCCGGATAAAAACACCCTTGTCATCAACGGGCTGCATAAATCCTGTAGCGGGATTGAATACATTCTTGTAGTTTTGAGAACGCTTGTAAAACTCTTCCGCCAGTTCCGTCTTTCCCATCTTGCGCGCCATCTCTGCAATGCAATAATCATCAAAAGCATACTCCAGTGTTTTGGAAAGCGACCAATTGTCGGCATTATACTCATCTTTTATATTATAAGGAATATAACCGAGCTTCTTATAAAGCCCGATTCCCCGATAATTGTCCAAGTTGGCAGTGGCAACACAGGCCTTCAATGCTTTCTCTGCATCAAAGTCACCTATTCCTTTCAAATAAGCATCCACAATGACGGGAACAGCATGATAGCCAATCATCATATCAGTCTCACTGCCCCAAAAGTTCCAAACCGGAAGCCGGCCGTTTTGGTCATAAAAAGCAAGAAAAGACTTTATCATGTCATTGGTGCGGACAGGCTCGGTATAAGTAAGAAGCGGATGGGCGGCACGATAAGTATCCCATAAAGAAAAAGTGCCATAGTTCACCCAGCCATCGGCTTTATGTATTTTCTTATCAGGTCCATAATACGAACCGTCCACATCACTAAAGACAGTGGGCGCTATCATGGTGCGATACAAAGCCGTATAGAAATTCACCTTGTCATCCAAGTCACAGATGCCCCTGACCTCTATCTTCCCAAGCTGACGGTTCCAATTCTCTTTGGTCTCCGCCACATACTTATCAAAGTCATTATGAGGAGCCTCAGCCGCCAGGTTTCCAGCTGCCCCTTCCATGCTTACTCCCGAAAGAGCCGTACACAACACTATCTCTTCCCCATCGGTCGTATCAAAGTTGAAACGTGCCACGTATGCAGTACCTATGGTCTTGCCATCCTGTATGATGGCGGTAGTATCTATTTCGGAAGACCGGAACGGTTTGGAAAAACGGGTACGGAAGAAAACACGCTGTCCACGTGCCCAACCGTCAGAGAACCGATATCCCTGTATGGTGCATGAGTCCACCACCTCGATATGGGAGTCTTGTGTGAAATCCCAGTTCATCGCCTTCTTCAAATTCAGGAATACGGCAGACTGCGCTTTTGGGAAAGTGTAACGCTGAATGCCACAACGCTCCGTGGCAGTCAACTCCACATTTATATTATAATCTTTCAGCAATACACGGTAATATCCTGCAGAAGCCTCTTCATCCGAATGCCGGAACTTGGAATGAATGCCCAAAGGCGCTTCAGCTTCACGATAAGGAAGGGTGACAGGCATGTAGGAAATGTCGTACAAATCACCGGCCCCTGTTCCCGACAAATGCGTGTGACTGAAACCGGCAATGGTACTGTCGGGATAATAATAACCCGAAATACGGTCCCAACCGGGCAAGCCGTTATCCGGACTCAACTGAACCATGCCAAACGGTGCCTGAGCACCGGGATAGGTATTCCCGGTAAAATCTGTTCCGATAAACGGATTTACCAATAAACTATAATCAACAGCCGACGCCGGCTGCCTATCAGATATACATGCTCCAAATATCACCAGAAAAAACAAAAACGAGAGAAGAGGTGTCTTCATACTATACAAAGAATTTCATTATTACTCTATTACAAAAATACATATTATAATCACAACAGCAACCTTTCCTATCAAACACTTCATTTTTTTCCGATTATTTTTCTCATTCCAGGTATAAGAAACAATAAAATAAAGAAAGTCTTTTGATAGGAACCTAGAAGTTTTTTTGTATGTTTGTCCATTATATTATTGAAAAACACAACTTAAACAATGAAAAAGAGCGATTTTACCTTTCTTTTGGTGGCTACAGCCATTTTTCTCCCCTTCTTTATAAGCGATGATGCTTATGAATGGTACAAAACCTTTAACGCCACCCATGGCATGGTCATGAGTTTCCTGAAGTTTGCCATCCTTTCTACCATGGGCGAAATGATCGGACTGCGCATCAGCACCGGTGTTTATATCAACCGGACTTTCGGAATCATTCCCCGGATGGTGGTATGGGGACTGCTTGGCATGGGCATCAATATGGCAATGATTATCTTCTCAAAAGGAGTGCCGATGTTTATGGAATATATGGGTATGGCAAATGCTTCCTCCACCATCAACGGAGAGATGTGTTTTGAGAAAATAATGATAGCATTAGCCATATCGGTAGCCATGAACAGCATTTTTGCCCCCGTCTTTATGACTCTTCACAAGATAACCGACACCCACATAGGTCACTGCGGCGGTTCGGTAAAGGCACTACTCACTCCCATCCCCATGAAACGGATTATGACGGAACTGAACTGGGCAGTGTTGTGGGGATTCGTATTCAAGAAAACCATTCCTTTGTTCTGGTATCCGGCACATACCATCACTTTCCTGCTCCCTCCGAATATGAGAGTGCTGTTTGCCGCCATATTGGGCATCGTACTGGGAGTGTTGTTGGCCGTTGCAGCCAAAAAGAAATAAAAAAGTAAGCGAAAGTCCCGATGTCTTTCAAGCCGGACTTTCGCTTACTTTTCATATTATCCTTATCTCCCGCCTTATTTTCCTTCGAATAAACAAAAGCAAAGATTTATAAATTACAAAAGAATGAAACAAACACAGGAACACTCATGTCAATCAAGATTCCATGAAAAATAGCAATCGGAATCATGTCTTTTCCCGAATACCGGGTAATAGAAGGTAATAATACATCCATTGAATTAACTCCGGCAGCAGAAATAGGTGCCAGCCTCCCAAAGTATTTCCGAATAAGAGGAGCACCGAGAAGTGCCATCATTTCACGAAAAATATTTGCCAAAAGAGCAATTGTTCCTAACTCTGTGGCTAACTGTAATCCCATAGAAGGTTCTTTGAACTGTGTAATCAAAATAGAAGAAAGGGAATAATAGGCAAAGCCACTTCCCACCGCCATGCAGTCAAAAACACTCCACTGGGTTAATAACAAACTAGCAAATGCCGAAAAAAGCAACGTTCCTGTAATAGTAGCAACAGGCACCAGCAGCATTTTGAATCGCAAACTTTTAATCAACTCTTTTAATTGTCTGTTACATCCAATCCCAATTCCAACTTGCAACATCAATGCATACAACACATACATGGAAACATTGTGTGTAGAAAACCGGAACTCATTGGCTGCTCCTATCAAACAACCGACACAGAAAAACGCCACAACAATCAAACTACCTTTCATTCGTTACCTCCTTTCTTAAAAAATAAATGAAACACCAGGAAAGATGCCAGTAAACTACCTAAAATACTTAAAGTTGCAAGTACAATGGCCTGCCATCCGAATTTCCCTATATTATTAATAATTAAGCTATTGGAACCTATTGAAAGCCCCAGAACAAAAAGCAACAGGAATATGGTAAGAGAAATACTTTTCTCTACTTTTTGCAAAAATCGTAAATCACGCAACAGATATCCAATGCCGATACCTGTAAACATTATAGATATAATAGTAAACATAAAATAGCTACTTTTAGAATGAAACATAGATTCTGATGACTAAAAACAAAGTCACCACTAATATACTTTTCATTTCCACAGCCTGTTGGAATGAAGAAAAAATAGAATGGATAAAACTCAAATAAACCCGCTGAACCAATGCACGTGTACAATGAAGCTGTTACACAGGCTTTCTCGTTCCCATCTAACGCTATATGTGCTATATGTAGAGCATAATTGGTTCATATTATCTATAAATTTTGGTGCAAAGATAACCGTTATTCGCATATTTACCAAATAAATATTCATAATTAACCCTATTCCACACAAAAAAGAGATGAAGGCTTCGATTTGTCGCAAACCGAGACCCTCATCTATTTTCAAACAAGTCACTTACTATGTTAAAACTATATCTCTTCCTTGTGTATCACATTAATATTCCACCTTATAATCCCTGTGCAAGTGTTCTCCTTTCCATGCCTTCTTAGTCGTCCAATCTTCATAAGGGGCTGTCCAAAAAGCATTATCAGCAGGAAGTCCTAAAGGCAAGAAGCTCAAAGTTGCCATATAAAGACTGCCAGTAGAAGTATAACCATCAGCAGCCTCGGGTTGGTGACCATTGAATCCCAAAACCAACCAACCGTTCTCATCAAAGTTCTGATTGCCTTCATATAAATTACGATGTACGGCAGTCAAAGCACAACGCACCTGAGCCGGTTTCAGATGGACGGGTAATTTCTCGCGCAAAGCCACATCTGCCAATGACTGGAAAGCAGCCGAACGATAAGTCACAGAACGGCCCAAAGCCGGATAAGTTCCATCCGGTCCGATAATACGTTCACAAAATTCGGCATGACGTACCATACGTGCCATAGCTTCATCCACTTCTTTCTGACCTGCTCTTTTTTTGGATGCTAATGTTTCAAGCATGGCCACATACATCGGATTCAATACATAAGAATTATAATAATCCATACTAAATTTAGGACCATCACAATACCAACCATCGCCCGCATACCATTCTCTCACTTTATTCTTGGCTATCTTTAAACGGAAAGGATCACATTCACCGCCTGCCCAGTTAATAAAAGATTCGTTCAGTCCGGTAAAAACCAACCAATTATTATAAGCACCGGTACGATTACGTAAAGCTTTCAACGACTCAATATAACGCTGTTTAGTCACATCGTCCAATGGCTCCCAAAGAGCTTTGGGAGCACGTAAAAAAGCATGTACCAAATAAGCTGCATCCACAATAGGTTGCGGTTGTTTTGTAAAGTTCAATTTATCCGGTGAATTCGGGTCAACAGCATTTTTCAATCCTTTCAACACTTCCTCACGCATCTGTTTACGAAGTTTCCCCTCTTCAGTATCATCATCAGGAAGCGACAACCAAGGAGCTACACCAGCCAATGTACGACCGACAGCTTCTAAATGAGTGACTTCATCATAACCTTTCGGATTCCCACTTGGAGATTCTATTGGCATATTCTGACGCAACGTGTTTTCTGCCAAATTATGAATAACAGGATAGGCTATTTTCCACATAAGCTCTACCCAAACAGCGCGATCTTGCGCACCGGTAGTCATTTGTTGTTCTTTGGCTGTTTTATCTTTTTTATTTTTGGCTTGCAAAGAAGATACAGGCATTGCCATTAGAACAACCAACAACAATGCAAAATAATTTAATCGTTTCATGAGCATTATTTATTAGAAAAGAGGTTCATTATTCAATAATTTATTATAGCGATGAAGAGCTTCCACAAAATAATAATCCGCATACGTCAAAGGCACATCGATTTCACCACCATGCGGAATAGCACCGGTACTATGCATCAGGATAAAGTTTGCATTCTCACCCAATTTAGCACGGTAAGCGGGACTGCCCAACGAATGAAGAATCTGCTTGGCTCCTTCCAGATATTTTTTGCTCTTAGCACCTTTCACATAAGTGCTCAACTCCATCAAAGCCGAAGCTGTGCAAGCTGCTGCAGAAGCATCGCGATAAAGAACAGGTGTAATGCTGGCTTTAGAACGTACACCGGGAACATAACCTTCTTCCCAAGCATTGAAGTCCCACCACGCCACCTTATCACTAGGCAGATTAGGATGATCCAGATAATAATCAGCCATGCCTTGAGCTGTTTTCAGGAAACGTTTATCACCGGTTTCGCGATAGCACAAAGTAAACCCGTAAATACCCCAAGACTGTCCTCTCGACCAACAAGAGTTATCGGAATACCCCTGAGAGGTTTCTCCCTTAATAGGAGCCCCGGTCTCTTTATCATAATAGATAATGTGATAGTGACTGTAGTCCTTACGGATTTGATTCTTCATCACCTTTTCGGCATGCGAAACAGCTACTTTCTTATAAGTGTCATCTCCTGTCACCTTACTGGCGTGGAACAACAACTCCAAATTCATCATATTGTCAATAATAACAGGAAAGTCATAAACTTTATCACCGTGCCAAGACCGGAAACCATTCCACGACTGAATCACACCGGCTTTGGGACGAAAACGCGTGCAGAGTGATTTAGCTGATTCTGTCAAAATGTCCTCGTATTCGGTCTTCGGCGCGAAACGGTTCGCATTGCCATAACTGCAATACATCATGAAACCGATATCATGATTGTCAGTAAAAGTCTTGCAAGGTTCCATTTTCCGAGTGTAAACCAAGGCAGAATCTTGTAATGACTTATCACCTAAAAAATCAGAGATATACCATAAACTGCCAGGAAAGAAACCGGCTGTCCATAAGTAAATGCTTCCTTTGGACACCGTTCCGTCTTTACGCATACTGTGGGGCATCACGCCACTACCATTTTTGCCCTGACTCGGAGTTTTCAGCATCAGATTATACTGTTTAGCTGCAAATTCCATATTTTCCTTAATAAATTCCTTTTCGGAATTCTGTGCTTGTACATTGCTTGTCACACACGAAAACAAAATAGCAGTGAACAAGCCGAACGTTTTTTTTATCATATTCACATTTTTAATAGTGTTAATTTCAAATAGGTTTACTGCAAATATACAGACATTGAATGCAAAAAGAAAGAACATCAATCTTATAAAGGAGAGAAAACGTACATCCTTGCATTTTTAACGAATAAAGTAGAGAATAGACATTATATACACAAAAGGCACCCTCTGGATTAGACAAAACATCCCCCATTTGAACAATTTCTCCCTCTACTTTTATTCTCTGTTTCTATTACACTCCTCCTATATCTAACTCTTTCAAGTTCAATTTAATACTTTGAGACCTCAACTAAAGATGCCTGAAAGACATCCGTTACTGTATTACAGACGAGACTGTATGCATAGTCTAAATCTTTTCAAAAAAAAACATAGTACTTTCTGAATAAAAACCAAGAAGTTCTTTTTGAAAGAAGATAAAATAACGACCTCAAACTGTTGAACAAACAGAAAAATCCCACCTACACACCAGAAAGCCACTGATTAGTACGCGGGATTTATATTCCAACCTTCTTACCTTAATAATTCAAAATCACCAACCAGGATTCTGTTGTTCCCCTAATGCCGGGTTGCGCAGAATTTCCTCTTTAGGAATAGGGAATTTGTAATCACGCGCTACAAACTTACGAGCAAAAAGTTTTTGCCCCACAATATCATCATACTCATAGTTTAGCTTCTCTTCACAAAGTCCCCAACGTTTCAAGTCACCAAAACGATGGCCCTCACATGCTAATTCTACAGCACGCTCATGAACAATACGCTGAAAAACTTCCTCTTTCGTTGTCGCCTTCATCCAAGGATCACCATTATTAATAGCCGGCATATTAGTAGAAGGACGCTGACGAACCTTATTAATCATTTCTACTGCTGCTTTCTGATTTCCATTCTCATTATAACATTCAGCCAACATTAACAAAACATCTGCATAGCGAATAAGAGGAAAATCCACAGGTGAATGAGAACGATCAAGCAATGTACCATCCATATCACCTTCGGGTACAAACTTACGCCAATAGTAATTGAAATGACTAGGCTTATTCTCACGTAAGAATCCGTTAGCTTCATTTGTGTTATTAGCTACCACATATTCTACCATTTTAGGAACAATACCATTACAGCCATAATAGTAAGAGTAAGGAGTGATTAAAGTTTGTTCCAAGCGTGGATCACGATTTTCATAAGCTTGACGGATTTTGTTTTTCTGCGTAGGATATTCAGCTACTGTTTTATAATCACTAGACAATTTTGCCCAAAATATATCATGCTGCATTTGACGATCTGTTGTGAAACCGGGGAAATAATCTTCCCAACTAAACTTAGAGCCATCACGATTTTCATACATATCAGCTAAATAATCAGTTGCTACATTATTATTCCATCCACCTCCATAGGTACAGCGAGTACCCAAACGAAGAGGATAAGCCATACCGTATTCTGAATTAGTACCATTAACAGCCATTATACTGAAAATGATTTCTTTACATTGATCTGCCTTTGTAGTAAACAAATCAGGATAACTGTCATTCAAGCCATAGCCATACTGAGTACCTTTCACTATTTCTTCGAAATCAGCCTGAGCCCCTTGATAATCTTTAGCAAAAAGTTTCACCTTGCCACGCAACGCATAAGCAGCCCCTTTAGTTGCACGTCCATATTCAGTACTTTCCCACTTCAAAGGCAAATTAGCACTGGCAAAATCCAAATCATCCAAAATGAATTTACGTATTTCGTCCTCCGAAGAGCGAGGTTTCAACATATCCATCACTTCATTGGCCACAATGGTTGTTTCATCATACAATGGCACTCCACCATAGAAATCAAGCAAATGAAAATAGTACATAGCACGCAAAAAACGAGCTTCAGCCTTGTATACGATTTTATCATCTTCACTAACATCTACGTTATCAATATTTTGCAACATAAGATTAGCTTTAAAAATACCATCGTAAGCACTTTGCCATTTACTCTTTACATAACCATTAGCATAGTCATAAGTACCCATAATAATACCAGGCATTTGCCAGTTATTATAGTCTGCCGCCAATTCGCTTAATGCATCAATATTATAGTAGGCACCAAACACATTTTCATTTCTCAATGTGGCGTACATAGCCACCATTCCCTGATGAGCATGTTCTTCGGTTTTCCAAAAAGTCCCAGAACTAAGCTGGTCATGAGGATATAGGTCCAAATCATAGCAGCTACTCATCAATCCTGCTACTGCTAAAAGCAATATATATTTTTTCATATCGATAAAATCATTGAGTTATTAGAATGAAACATTAACACCAAAGGAAGCCTGACGCATGGTGGGATAATTGATTCCACTAGTTTCAGGGTCAAGCCCTTGGTAGTCGGTAAAAGTGAAGAAGTTTTCCAAACTGCAAAATACACGTGCACGACTTAATAAAACAGGCTTCAGCCATCGTTGCGGCAAAGAATACCCCAATTGTATATTGCGAATCTTAAAAAAGCGCTTATTACTTTCCCACAGATCACTAGCGCGAGTATTACGACTATCATTAATCAAGAGCCTAGGATATTTAGCCGGTGTTTCACGACCCTCATACCAACGACCATCTGCAATTTCTTGACCAATCTGATAGCCTGAAACAGCCAAGTTAGTGGTGTGCATATTTTGATACTGTACATAGTAATTACCAGTACCTGACATCAACATAGAGAAATCGAAACCTTTGTACTCGAATCCCACATTGATATCATAGAAAAAGCGGGGAGCTGTACCATGACCTCTTTTTATGCGGTCATTATCGTCCAATGTACCATCACCATTCATATCTTTATAGAGTACATCTCCTAATTCAGGGCGTTTATAGGTTTGAAAATAATCTTTCCTTCCTGTCACATTTCCATTTTCATCTGTTATTTCTTTGTATTTTTTAGACAATTCTTCTACATAATCCAAGTCCTCTTGTGTTTGAATGATTCGGTCTACTTTCAGTACATAACCCTGATTAATAGGAGAACCTTCTTGAATAAAATAGCTACCATAATCCGCCATTTCACCATTCTTATAGTTAGTTACCTTATTATCTACAAAAGTTACATTAGTACCAATGCTATAGTGAAAATCATCATTGATTTTATCTTGCCAATTCAAAGTCAGTTCAAAACCCTGATTACGTACTCGTGCACTGTTTTGCTTAGGAATACCAGCATTACCATGTACTAGCGGAGCAGGCAAGCTAATCAAAATATCTTTCGTATTTTTATAAAAGTACTCCAATGTACCGGTCAAACGGTTTTGTAACGTACCAAAATCTACTGCCACATTGGTAATAGCCGTACTTTCCCAAGTCAATCCCCCATTGGCCAAACTAGAAATAGTCATACCTAATTGCGCTTGCTGTCCCAATCCATACATTACATCATTGTAAGTAGAAACAGCATCGTAATTACCCACGCTGTTGTTACCTAATTCACCATAAGAAACACGGAGTTTGAAAGCGTCCAACCATCCACGAGTACTTTCCATAAAATTTTCCTGATCAACACGCCATGCTGCAGATACAGAAGGGAAATATCCCCAACGATTTTCTTTCAGAAAGCGAGAAGATGCATCAGCACGGAGATTCACTTCCACCAAATACTTATCATCCCAGCCCAAATTGATACGTCCGAAGTAAGATCTCATCGCCCATTCACTACGGCTACCAGAAGCTTCTGCATCACCGGTAAAGCCATTAATAACATCCATTGATTCATCTGTCCAATCATATTTCTTGGCAGTCATGTTATACGAGCGGAATAACTCTTGGCTGGCACCGGCTAATATACTGAAAGAAAATCTATTGTTAAGCACCTTATCTTCATAACGTATAGTGGCATCCATAAACATACGCTCCTGCTTACCATTAAAATTACTAATCCAAGTACGACCTGTATTATGTTTCACAATTTGTTCGTGCAGAAAATCCCACTGGTCATGATAGACAGGCTTTTCCCAGTTATCATCATCAGTCAATTCATAGGTATAAGATCCTGTTATAGTAAGCCCCTCTAAAGGAGTAATAGCTCCATTAAAAGTTGAACGGAAATTACGACGCTTATAATTACCATCGCGGCTATTCAAATAAACTAAAGGATTATCCAACTGAATATCTTCACCCAAAGCTTGTGCGCCACCATAACGTCCATCAGGAGCACGATAAACAATACCAGGAGTACCGGCACTACCATAAGTAAATACATTAGAAATTTGACCAGAGCCTATTTCACGATTGGAAAGATAACCACCCAACTTCATTCCTAAAGTCAACCATTTTAAAGGTTTAGCCTCAACATTAGAACGAAAACTATAACGTTGATAACCCGAGTTTTCCATAACACCAGGGTTGTCATTATAGCCAAACGAAGTATAAAATGTAACCTTCTCTGATCCACCACTCAATGAAAGGTTATGATTAGTAGCCAAAGCAGATTTAAATACCTCATCCACCCAATCGGTATTTGGATAAAGTAAGGGGTTACGGCCATTATCAGCCCTCCAATCTTCAATCATTTGCGGGTCATATTGCCCAGCTCTATTCGAGTTTTTGGCAGCTTCATTTTTTAATGACATATAATCAGCGTAGTTAGTTACTGCATCAATGGTATGGCCAATAGACTGAATGGCGGCATAACCTGTATAATCGATGTTTATCTTACCACTCTTACCTTTTTTGGTAGTAATCAAGATAACACCATTAGCAGCACGGCTACCATAGATAGAAGCAGAAGCAGCATCTTTCAACACAGTCATGCTTTCCACATCCTGAGGAGCAACAGTATTAATATTAGATTCCACACCATCAATAATCACCAATGGAGAAGAACTATTCAAAGTACCTTGACCGCGTATCATAATGCTTGTATTGTCTTCACCCGGCTTATTGCTGGACGATGTTACCGAAACGCCTGCTGCCATACCCGCCAAACCGGAAGAAAGATTGGTTATAGGACGTTTCTCTGAGATGTCATCCATATTGACGGAAGCAACAGAACCGGATAAGTTCACTTTCTTTTGTGAAGCATAACCAACTACCACTACTTCATCGATAAGTTCACTACTTTCCTTTAACTTAATAGTTAACTGACTTTGAACACCGACTTTTACGCTCAAATCCTCATAGCCTACATAACTGACAATCAAAATCGCTCCATCAGGCACATTGTTCAATGAAAATCGACCATCAACATCTGTAATAGAACCGTTAGTCGTTCCTTTCACTACCACATTGGCACCAATAACAGTTTCACCGGTTTCATCGATAACTGTACCTGTAATAGTACGGCCATTCTGGTGTACGATAAGAGAAGAATGTGTGGAATCGGTGCCAGAATAATTATCTCCGGCTGCATACGCCGGACTTACTGCCAACAATAAAGCTCCTCCCACAAAAAGTTTGAATAGTTTGGCATGTAAAACACACCACTGTTTTTTCTGTTGATACATAGTCCTATATAATTTTAAGGTTTTGCTGCAAAATTATATGAATCCCCCATTGGAATAGGGACACATTTGTGTTTTTGAGAGGAGTATATCTGTACCCTTATAGTTTTAACGTTTGTGGCACAGGGTACATATCCGTACAACAAGATACATTTCCGTACAAAGAATAAAAGTTAAAATGGCGGAACCTGACACTTCAGACATATATACGCGCAGGCTTATACATACGTCCGTGTAGTCCGATGCGTATATACGTGTGAGCTTACGCGTATATACGTGTAGCCCGATGCCACCGTATGTGTGTGAATGTTGCAAAAAGACCTTTGTGTTTTCCAAAAAGCTCGTTATGTTTTCAAAAAACTTCATCACCTTTTTAAAAAAGCTCGGCATGTTTTTAATGTAAGGGCGGATTGCCCCCTCACAAAGCCGCTCATTCCTTCTTGTCCCTTCACCCTTACATTTTAAATTTAACATACTGACGAACAACCGGTTAAATATGACAGTACCTCCCCTCTTCCTCCCTTCATCCGTGCTTTCCACATCCCTTCACAATCTGCCTTCAGCAATTTCCTTTTTAACGAATGAAGGGAGGCTGAAAGGACGACAACAAGATGCCCACTCACCACCGGAGCCCCTATCAACAGGGTGTTTCAACGGCTAATGAAAGGAGGAAGGAAGAAACGAATCGGCTGATACGGAGACTTTATAACCAAAAAATTTCAGCCATTTTTATGGCTGTCTCCAATATAATTTAATTTTTTATTCATTGAACAGAAAGCACCCGTCAAATGGATAATATTTCCCCCTACATTATATTTTATATTCCTATTTTTGTGCAATTAAACAAGAATAGAACAAATTAAATAAGCAATACCCTAACCAATCATTTATTATGAAGAACGTTATCATTTCAACGAGCCGCATGGTTAAAAGCATTATGCTTCTGGCCATGCTACTTTTAACTTGCAATACATGGGGACAACAAAATTGGCTGCCGAACCATCCCCGTCTATTATTTACCGGAGCCGAGACCTCCGAAGTGAAAGAATTGATAAAGAACGAGCCATTAGCCGGTGAATTGGCATTATATCTGAAAGCAGAAGCAGATTCCATAGCAGAAGCACCACAATTGCCATACGAAATGGATAAATATGGTAATATGTTGTGGACCTCACGTGCTTATGTCTATCGGTTGGGTACTTTATCATTAGCCTACCGCATCTATGGTGAAGATAAATATTTAAAGGCGGCCAATGATGCTATCTTATGGGTGTGTAACTTCCCTGACTGGGACCCGAAACACTACCTTGATACAGCCGAAATGACCACAGCCGTAGCCATTGCCTACGACTGGCTTTTTGCCGAACTTCCACAGGCTACAAAACAGCTGGTCAAAGCGAATATCTACAAAAATGCGATTCACCGGGTGCTGCGCGAATACGAAAAAGGAGGGCCGGGCAGTTGGGCAAAGCGCGAAACCAACTGGAACGTGGTATGTAACACCGGTATGGTATTGGGCGCATTGGCTGTAGCCGAAGACTATCCCCAAGAAACCGGTATCATCTTAGAAAATGCCGCCAGATACATGCCCAACTGCCTGAAACTTTTTGCTCCCGACGGTGTATGTTACGAAGGGCCCGCCTATTGGGGATACACCAATCGCTACCTTTCCATGTATTTGAAAGCGGTAACAGACAATGGCGGAGATAAGGGAGGCATTGCCCAATTGCCGGGTATCAACCGTACAGCACTTTACCAGATACGCACACTCACCCCATCAGGACATCCGTTCTATTTCGGCAATGCAGGTATCGGACATGAGTCTTTTGGTGGTCCGGCCTATTTTCTGTATGGTAAAATGTTCCATCAGCCCGAAGTATCCGCTTGGAATAGAAACGAAGTGGCTAAAGCACTGCATGGTGCCAGAATGTTCGACCAGCTCTTCTTTCTCTCCTTACCTTGGTTTGACAACACTCCTACCGGTAAAACAAGCACTGTACCTGCCATGGAAGTGTATCACAACAAGATTAATGACATTGTGGTGTTCAACGGTGACCGCAACAAAAAGGGTTCTATCTATTTAGTAGCCAAAGGCGGTCTACCCAATCAGGCACATCAACAAATGGATTGCGGCACATTCATTGTAGAAAGTGACGGTGTGCTTTGGACAGAAGATCTCGGTGCCGATGACTACGACTTGCCCGGTTTTTGGGATGGGAAACCCGGTGGCCAGCGTTGGAAATACTTCCGCAACAACAATTTTTCGCACAATGTCATCAACATAGACCATAGCCTGCAATATGCCAATGGTCATGCTTTTGTCTGCGAGGAGCATCCCGAAGCCAAGCAGCCTTCCGTCAAACTGAACTTATGTGAAGTGTACAAGGAAAAAGCAAAAAGTGCTTATCGCAAATTCACGCTACTAAACAATTATACCATAGAAGTGGAAGATGAAGTAAACCTACTTGATGCCGGGTCAAAGGTGTCATGGGTAGCCGGCACCAAAGCTAATGTAGAAGTGAATGGAAACAAAGCTCACTTTATGCGCAATGGCAAACATTTCTATATGCAGATAATTGCTCCTGCCGGTGCAGTGTTCAAGACTTATCCGGCCAAGAATACTTATAAAGGAGAAAAAGCTATCGAAGGTATCACAATGCTTGAAGCCGAATGTTCATTCAAAGGAACAGATGGTAAGGTGACGATACGGATGAGTAACAAAAAATAAAACAATCATGAAAAACTATTCAAGAAAGTTTTTTTTTATTTGCCTCGGGCTATTCATAGCGGGGCAATGTACAATTGCCAAATCAGTTAAAGTAAAAAATAATATTGACTGGCCATCATTTATGCAATGTCAGGACATGATATGGGAAACATTACCAGAGTATTGGTATGAATCTGCTTTCATGGGAAATGGTATGCTGGGATTGATGATATATAAAGAACCGAACGAGAATTATATTCGTCTGGAAACGGGACGTTGTGATGTAGAAGATCATCGTCCGGGACGTGGTTGTCTCCATACTCCCCGTTTACTCACCGGACATTTCGCTCTCCATCCACAAGGTAAAATTCTAAACGGCACTATGCGTCTAAATCTTTGGAATGCCGAAACTACCGCTCGTATCAATACTACCCGAGGGACTATCGAACTGCAGGCTCTGGTTCATGCTGACCAGATGGTAATGCTGGTAGATGTAAAAGCCAGCGAAGGTGAACAGAATTTCCGTTGGGAATGGATACCTGCCGATGCACAAAGTCCCCGTTATCTTTTCTCAAAGACTAAAGAAAGTTGGTTCAGAGTTGACGATTATCAACTTAATCCTAAGCCTCTAGTTGAGCCGGGGCTTTCCATACAAAAACTCAATGCCGGAGGCGAGACAGCGGTTGCTTGGAGAGAGGAAACGGGAAAGACTTCGCATATTTATTATATTACCCTTACACATAGTTTTCCTCTATTAACTGCGATGCAAGAAGCTAAACAGAATCTTGCCGTAGCCATGATGACCGGCTTCAAGAATTTACAGAGACAACACCAAGCATGGTGGCATGCCTTCTATCCAAAAAGTTTTCTAACTTTACCCGATGTGCAAAAGGAAAATTTTTATTGGGCACAAATGTATAAGTTGGGCAGTGCTACCCGTGGCGACCGTGCTTTGATTGATAATTGCGGTCCGTGGCTTGCTGTTACTCCTTGGCCCAATGCCTGGTGGAACTTGAATGTGCAACTTACTTATTGGGCATTGAACGCATCCAATCATCTGGATTTGGCTGCTTCATTGGAAAACGCACTTTACAATCATACAGATAATTTAAAAAAGAATCTACCCGCCGCTTATCAGGAAGATGCACTAGGCATTGCCTGTACCTCTAATTTGAACTGCCTTTCGGAAGAAGTCTCTGATCCGGGTAAGGATAAAGGTGCACAGATAGGTTTGCTAAATTGGGCTTGTCATAATCTGTGGCTTATCTATCATCATAAAATGGACGATACCTTGCTGCGTAATAAACTTTTTCCATTATTGAAACAGGCTACCAATCATTATCGCCACTTCCTCTATCGCGGCAAAGACAGAAAGTTGCATCTTCCTTCTACCTATTCACCTGAATATGGCAATGCTGAGGACTGTAATTTCAATCTTGCTTTAATTAATTGGGGATGTAAAACCTTGCTTGAGATTACCGAACGATTGAAAATAGAGGATGAACTAATTCCTGTTTGGAAAGAGATATTACGAGACCTTACTCCGTATCCTGTAAAAGAAGGAGAAGGACTCATGATAGGACATGGAGTACCTTATATCAACTCGCACCGCCACTATTCCCATCTGCTGGCAGCCTATCCACTCTATCTTATCAACAAGGAAAATCCTGAAGAATATAAATTAATAGACGAATCATTGAAATATTGGCAAAGCAAACCTGCCGCACATCGTGGTTACTCTTATACAGGAGGGGCGTCTATTGCAGCTGCTTTAGGAAAGGGTAATGATGCATTGGATTATTTGAATAAACTGTTTGACAATTTTGGTGAGATGAACTTCATGTCCGTGAATACACTTTACCGTGAATCCGGTCCTGTCATCGAGACCCCCTTGTCAGGAGCGCAGTCTATTCATGACATGCTACTGCAAAGTTGGGGAGGCAAGTTACGCGTCTTCCCAGCTGTACCTGATGCTTGGCAAGACCTTGCTTTCCAAAACATGCGAACAGAGGGAGCGTTCCTTGTAACAGCAAGCAGAAAAGCCGGGAAGACAGAATTCATCTCTATTAAAAGTCTGGTTGGAGAACCTTGCATAGTTGTGACAGATATTACCATACCTGTATTTGAAGGCAAACGTAATTTCAATGTCACCCAGTTACAAGAAGGAGTTTACCGAATAGATTTAAAAAAATCAGAAGAAGTTATTATTCACTCTCAAGAGACAGTGTCGGACTTTACTATAGAAGCAATAAAACATTCGACTGGCAACTGTTTCGGGAAAAAACTTAAAAACAAATAGAATTATAACGAAGATAACCTCATTATTTTTCGTATTTTGATGTGTCACTAACACATCTATATCTACGAAATGACATCATTTACAATAAAGAAACTGTAATTATGATCAAAAGACAATTGCTAGGCTTCATCTTATTGGCATTCACCGGTTCTCTGTTTCCTATTGGAATCCTGAAGGCGCAAACAGCAGCCTCACAGACTCTTAAAAGTGATACGGTGAAACTGACATACAATCGTTGTGACACAATCATCCAATTAACCAACCGCCCCAACTGCTCGGTAGAGAAATATCCGGCTTGGCTGACGGCTACAGTCACAGAAGACAAAAAGCTCACGATATCAGTCAGCGAACATTATAATCATCTTGAACCGCGCACGGCTAAAATTATTTTACGAGATTCGAATAATAGCCGTGAGATTGTGATATGGCAACAAGCCAACCGTTCCGTTGATCGGATTACTGCAGAAAATGCCGAAGAGCTGAGGAAGGAGTTGGCACACTATTTCAATGATCCGCTCTGCACCAACCTTTATCCCGGAATCAATAGAGGAAATTTGGAAACAGTCACCAATGACTATGCCCGCTTGCTGGTTCACAACGCACTTTCAGGTATTTATACTACCCGTTATCGCGTAGGAACTTTCGAACCCTATCAAACGATTGACAGTTTGAAAAAAGAGTTGAAAACAAGTGGTTACGACCCTTATGAAAACCCTACCGGCATCTACTTTACAAAAGGAGAAAAGCTAGTGTTATTTGTACAAGGAATCGGCCAAACTCCGGTCAGTTTAATCATCAAAAGCTTTGGTAAAGAACAATACAAGGGAGAGAAATATCCAGAAAGTTCTTATCTGCTGAAAAATGGCATTAACGTGATTGAAACGAAGAACCGGGGTAACGGATATATTTCCTACTACACCGATAGCTATCAGAAAGCCCCCAAAGTAAAAATACACTTTGCCCAAGCTTGCGAAAGTGGCTATTTTGACATTCGCCGAGGAGATACCAACCGAGATTGGGAAGAATTGCTAGCTACCGCAAAAAGTGATATCATCGATATCATTACTCCACGCATTCACGTAGCGGCCCCCATTGAAGCACTGCAAAAAGACTGCCCCAAAGAAGGACTACGATTGGCAAGGATTTATGACGATGTCGTCAGACTGGAGCATGAAATAATGGGGCTTATCCTTTTCAATCGTGAGCCTAAAAATCATCAATTTGCCCGCCCGGTAGAGGGAGGCATCTATGCCGATAACATCGGAGCTGCTATTTGGCACGGCGGTTTCAGTAGCTGGGCTAATCCTGACAAATTCGGATACTGGGGCTTTGCGCACGAACTGGGCCACGTCAATCAGGTACGTCCAGGCTTGAAATGGGGAGGTACAGGCGAAGTGACCAATAACATTTATTCCGCATGGGTCAATTTCAATATGGACAACCTTCCCAATCTGGAAAAGAGATTGGGGGGCATCAATGAGTATAAGAAACTGAACGGAGGTCGTTTCCAATGCTATCTGGAAGAAGGAGTGCGCCAAGGTAAAAATTGGATGACTCAGGAAGGCCCGGATTATTTCAATTCTAAATTACAAGACCGTACCGTACAAGACGAGGACTATAACGGAAAAAAAACAGGTGAAGTAACTATTCCTTGGAAAAACTACGACCATTTTGTACGCGTAGTTCCCATGTGGCAATTACTGCTTTACACGCAAGCTGCCGGTAAATCGGAAAATGCCTACGGCAAAGTAATAGAAGGCATTCGAAACTACCCGAATGAGGAGAAGCTTACCAACGGTCAGTTGCAAATCAAGTTTATGCGGAGTTTCTGCGATTCCACCCAAATCAATTTCCTGCCTTTCTTTGAAAAAGCCGGAATACTGAAACCCTATAATCACTATTTCCGTGACTACGGTGACTTCTGGATTAAAATATCTCAAGAGATGATAGATGAGTTGAAAGCATATATTGCTGCCAAAGGATATCCCGAAGCAGACAAAATGATTAATTATATCAATTGCTATAATTGGCAGGTATTCCGCGACAGCGCCAAGCTTCAGACCAATAAGGTGAATGCCGGTTGTACCCGACATGACAACCTGGTGCGTATTGAAAACGATGCCTGGAGAAATGTAATAGGTTACGAGACCTATAACTCACATGGTAAACTGCTCCGCATCTCTATGCTGGGACTAGGCAACACCGAACCGGGAAAAACACAAACCTACACGGAAGTACTTTGGCCGGAAGGCGCTGCCTATATCATGGCAGTAGGTTATGACGGACAACGTGTGAAGTGCTTTAAGAAGTAAACTAATAGAAACATTTATCAATTCGATTATTATGAAAAAAAACAGCTCAGGCCATTGGAGTCGACGAATGGCTATTTTATATCTGTCAGGTCTGGTCGTAGGCAATGTATATGCCACGCCTGCCTCCGATTTAAAACAACCCAATTTACCGTTTGTATCTGCCTCCTGTTTAGAACAGGAAACAGCCATAAAGCACGGTCTGCATTTCAGTACCCTTCCCAACCGCTGGGACGAGGCTGTTCCTTTGGGAAACGGTATCATGGGGGCACTTGTATATCAGAAAGACGGTAAGTTACGCCTGGCCTTGGATCGGGCTGACTTATGGGACTTGCGTCCGGTAAAAGAGTTCAACGGCCCGAAGTATAGCTATAAGGCTATCTGCGAGGCAGTAGACAAGAAAGACATGAAGCCGATATATGAAGTAATAGACGCACGTACACAAAAAGACATTGCACCCACCAAGCTTCCTGCAGGTGCATTGGAATTTGCCATCGGACAATTAGGTGAAGTGACAAGTGTAGAGCTGGATGTAATGACAGCCATCTGCACTATTACATGGAAGAATGGAACCAAAGGATATTTTTTTACGAATGCAGTAGATAAGAAAGGTTACTTCCGTTTCGTTCATCTACCGGAAAAAATAGCCGTTAATCTCCAATCTCCTTCTTTTGAACTGAAAGAAGGAGAGAAAGAGCAACATAACTCTCTTTCTCGGTTAGGGTATAAGAATGGAAAGATTGTCAACAAAGAAAATCATATCAATTATCGTCAGAAAGTATATGGTGATGTCTCTTATGAAACCGAGTTGAAGTGGGAGTACATAGATGACAGTACAATGGAAGGTGTATTTTGCATCACAACAGATGGCACTTGGTATAGCGAATCTCTTCCTGCAGGGAAACAGATGAAGAACCATACCAAAGATTTCTCAACTGCTCGCAAAGAGCATACAGAATGGTGGAAACAGTATTGGCAACAATGTGAAATCAATCTCCCCGACAAAGTATTGGAGCGTCAATGGTATCTTGAAATGTATAAGTTTGGTGCAGCCTCACGTAAAGACGCTCCCCCTATCTGCCTCCAAGCCGTATGGACTGCCGACAACGGACAAACCCCACCTTGGCGCGGTGACTTCCACAACGACCTAAATACCCAACTTAGCTATTGGCCGGGCTATGCATCCAATCATCTGGAAGAATCTTCTGTTTTTACAGACTGGCTTTGGAAGATTAAAGAGAACAGTCAAGCATATACCCGCCAATTTTTCGATGTAGAAGGACTGAACGTACCTTGTATATCTACACTCGACGGACGGAATCTAGGAGGATGGAATCAATACTCCCACTCACCTACAGCAGTCGGCTGGCTGGTTCATCATTTTTATCTACAATGGCAATATTCTGCCGACGAGGTTTTTCTGAAAGAACAAGCCTATCCTTGGGTAAAGGAAGCAGCACGCTTTTTTGAAAACATCTCTGTAATAAATAAAAACGGAAAGCGACAATTACCTATTTCAAGTTCGCCTGAAATAAATGACAATGATTGGAATGCGTGGTTTAAAGAAACGACCAATTATGATTTGGCATGCATCCGATTTACTAATAAAGCTGCTGCTGATATGGCAGAAGCATTAGGATTGAAAAAAGAAGCCAAGCACTGGAAATCACAAAACGAAGAGTGGCCTGATTTTGCAGTAGATTCCACCGGACTTACTATTGCACCGAACTACCCGCTAGCCTATAGTCACCGCCACCTATCAAACATGCTGGCTATCCATCCTTTTGGGTTATTAGACATTTCACAAGGAAAAGAAATGGAAAAATTAATTAAACGTTCCATTCATCACACCGAAGAGATGGGAGTAAACGGTTGGTGTGGATATACTTACAGTTGGCTAGCCAACTTCCATGCCCGTGTTTTCAACGGAGATGCTGCAGCACGTGCATTGCACATCTTCATCAAAGCATTCTGCTCACCCAATAGTTTCCATCTCAATGGTGACCAACTTAAAAAAGGTTATTCCGGCCTTACCTACCGGCCTTTCACCTTAGAAGGAAATTTTGCGTGTGCCTCTGCCATCCAAGAAATGTTATTACAGAGTCATACCGGGGTCATCAAAGTTTTCCCCGCCATCCCCGAATCTTGGCAAAACGCCTCTTTCCGTAATATGCGCGCGATGGGAGCTTTTCTGATCACCGCAAGTTACAAAGACGGAAAGGTGGAATATATCAAAGTTCAATCGGAAAAAGGAGGAAAGCTGAAAATCTTTAACCCATTCACAAAGAAAGTTGAAGAAGTGGAAATGAAAACCGGAGAAACCAAAAACTTAGTTCGCTAATTTATCAGAAAATGAAAAAAACAGTATACATATTAGTGTCATTCATCTTACTTGCATTGCACGTCAGCGCACAACGTATTGCAACTTTTGAGATGCGATATATTACCTCTGACACAAAAGCAAACGGAGATAGTGATTTTCATGGGGAGACCGAATGGATGAATCTCGACCAACGCATCGACTTCTTAAATAAATATGCCGCTTACTCTGCTGAGTTTTGGGGAAATCCGCAAGTGAGCCAACCACTGCTGGCTATAGGAGAAGCCCAAGGTGTAGTGCAAAACATAAAACCACAACCATTAACAAAGGTGCGACGGACGTTGCGTTTGTCTGATTGGCAAACATATGGGCATCGACCGGGAAAAGCAGAAGAACAGAGGCAGCAATGGAGGCTATGGGCCAGTACGCCAGAAGCCACTATTGCCAATGGTGGACTAAAGCTTAATAATGGCAGCACAGAAAGAGAAGTAGGCAAAATAGACTGGCGCTTTAAATTCAACACCACATTGGATAAACTGAGCCCTAACTTTGTCCTTGCTTTCAATAGAGGAGACAAGACCTTATTGTCCATCGTGCTGACAACAGATAAAATAATGACACAATCCGGTCGGCACAAACAAACCGCACCATTCAATTTTGATCTAAAAATAAAGTTGGAAATCTATGGTGACATACCCAATCACCGCTTTTTCGTAACTGTCAACGGAGAGACGATTTTAGAATGTCCCATAGATATGATTTTGGAACAAGAAATCAATCGTATCAAACTAACCTCTCTGCAAGGAGAAACAGTTATAGACGATGTACTGCTGTTCAACTTTACAGCAGACAGCACCAATCAACATACTCCTTATTATACCAGTCTTCTTCTGGATGAAGATTTCGAAGAAGTATTGCCCATAGACAGCTGGCAGAATCCAACATATAACGACCAGTGTTGGCAAACTGTTAATCTTCCATCCGCCCACGGAGGCCTCAGAGAAAGAGAAGAGAGTTATTATCTAAGAAAGAAAGTACATATAAAAGATTTCGGTCGTGCCGTGCTAAAGCTGGAGACACTGAATCCGGGAGGGGAAGTATGGATAAACGGGCAACCGGTAGCCGTAATAAACAACCGCCATCCTTATGACTTGGATGTAACGAATTACCTGAAACCAAATAGTGAAAATCTGATAGCTGTCCGCGTGAAACCATACAAGGCCCGACACTTAATGTTACACTCGCCTTCTGATCCTTACATAGGTTGGCAATTGGGTAGAACAGAACTGATACTTACCAACCGGTGTATGATAAAGAATGTGTTTGTCCATACAGCTTCCATTGGCGACAATCAGGCTATGCAAACCAATCAGATTATTCTCCAATACCCCGGAGTCTATAGTTGTAAAGGAAATGTGGAAGTCAACTACTACTCATGGTATCCTACAGAGGGTGAGAAAGTTGCCTCTACCCGACAGGACATTGAAATCCGCCCTGCCATAAACAATAAAATCATTATCAACCTACCGATAAGACAACCCAAACTATGGCAAACCGAGCAGCCTAATTTATATAAGGTAGAAGTCATCTTGCGAAATGAGAAAGGAGAGGCCACAGACGATTATATACTGACTACCGGCATCAGAACCATCGAACAAAGGAACGGTACTCTGTATGTCAACAATAAAGCCGAAATGCTGAACGGGGCTCAAATCATGGGAAACCGGTATCCGATAGAAACCATTGCCAAAACCAATCGCTGTGTATCCGACGAAACGGTTGCACAAGATTTACTCATGATAAAGAAGATGAACAGCAATATGCTGCGCATCCACGTTCATGCCGAGAAAGATACAATAGACGGCATCAACGACCTGCGTTATGCCGAGTTTGCCGACCAACTGGGGGTATATCTCTTATGGCAGACAGCCGGATGGATACGTGAAGGAGAAGCGTGGAACGTTGACTTTGAAGGTTATCCCAAGTTCATGAAGCAAGTCTATAACCATCCGTCCATCGTGATGTGGGAAGCAAGCAATCATCCCAACCGCTTCAAGAAACATGATATCTACGACTCCAACGATTATATGGAGCGTATCTTCTATACAATTAGCAGTGCCGACACCAGCCGGTTAATTTCACCGACTTCTTTTTGGCAGCATACACATTACGGCAACTATGACGGAACAAAAGATTACAAAGGTAATCCGATGACGCCAACCCCTGTCTTAATGGAGAAATTAATGACTCGTGGGAGTCAAGATGCCTATACAGGATACGGTTCTGCTTGGTCATACCTCCGAAAAGCTCCACACAGTTGGGCAGCTTCCTGCCTGGCATCCAACGATAAATGCTACTTTAACTTTGAGCATGAAGAATCGGCAGCCTAGCCCAATTGGGAATTAGTGAAGAAAGAGCCTTGGTACAAGTTACAGTCCTACGAATGGGGATACGAAGAAGGCAGCATAGGCTGTAAACTCAATGCGGAAGAGTGGCGCATCAGTCAGGCATTTCAGGCTTTCGCGGCATGGGAGTCCATGAAAAAACAGACACTCTTGGGATATGACGGATTTTCATGGTGCAGTCTGGAGTCGGGCGCCAATATGTTCACTTATCAGAAACCGTTGGTAGATGCAATGGGAGTACCCAAATTAGCTTTTTATGCCAACAAGCAGGTTTTCAATCGAATTTGGGCGGCAAGTGACAATGTAGATGTGATTTATGGACCGAATGACTCTATCGCTCCTGTTATATTCAATCTGGGAGACGAACGCACTGTACACCTGAGTATCGAATTGAAGAACGAAAAAGGAAAAACTGTGGAACGTAGAAATATAAAGAACATCTATATCGACAAAGGCCGGAGTATAACCAAACTGCACCGCTTCCAATTCAAACCAAAACCGGACGGATGTTACTTCATCGTTTACACGATTACAGAAGCAAGAACAAAGTAATTCTAGTATTTAATAAAAATAAGACAAAGACATGAAAGTATTAAAGTTATTCGCACTGGGAATATGTTTCGTATTAGGAGCATGTTCCAATCAATCCACCTCTATCGCGCAAACCAACGAACACGGTACACAATGGAGCTGGGATAAAGGAACCATTGTAGTGAAGACTCCTGAACGTCCGGCAGGCCAGACAAGCGCCATCGGACTGACTGTTCCCAAAATGGAAGTAGTCCGTGTGGGATTTGTGGGACTGGGCATGCGTGGTCCCGGAGCAGTGGAACGTTTCACTTATATTCCCGGTGTACAGATAGTGGCACTTTGTGACTACGAACAAGAACGTGCGGAAAAATGCCAAAAGTTCCTACAAAAGGCTTCAATGCCCAAAGCCGCCGTTTATTCGGGAGAAAAAGGATATGAACAACTTTGCAAACGCGACGACATCGACCTTGTTTATGTAGCCACCGATTGGTTACACCATTTTCCTGTAGCCATGTGTGCTTTGGAAAACGGAAAGAATGTGGCAATCGAAGTTCCGTCAGCCATGAATCTGAAGGAATGCTGGGAGTTGGTGAACATGAGCGAAAAGACCCGCAAACACTGCATGTTATTAGAAAACTGCTGCTACGACTGGTTTGAAATGAACACGCTGAATATGGCACAACAGGGAGTATTGGGCGAAGTAATCCGCGCACAAGGAGCATACATTCACAATCTAGACCAATTCTGGGATTATTATTGGAAGGATGGAAAAAACGACAAACTAGGTTGGCGATTGGATTATAATATGCGCCATCGCGGTGATGTATATGCCACTCATGGACTAGGCCCCGTTGCACAAGCATTGAATATTCACCGAGGGGACCGCATGAAAACGTTGGTAGCCATGGATACTAAATCTATTGTCGGCAAATCATTGGTAGAACAACGAACCGATTCCGTTTGCAATAATTTCCGCAACGGCGACCATACCACTACCCTAATCCGCACAGAAAGCGGAAAGGTAATTGAAATTCAACACAATGTAATGACACCGCAACCCTATAATCGTTTATACCAACTAACAGGAACAAAAGGATTTGCCAATAAGTATCCCACACAAGGATATGCATTGAGTGCCGACCAGCTGACAGCTTCGGGCATACAGCCTCAGGTAGACAATCTAAGTGCGCACGGATTCATGCCGAAGGCAGAACAAGACGCATTAGTTGAAAAGTATCGCCACCCAATATTGAAGAAATACGGAGAAATGGCAAAAGAAGTAGGCGGTCATGGAGGTATGGACTTTATCATGGACAGCCGATTGATATATTGCCTGCAGAACGGCCTTCCCTTGGATATGGATGTTTACGATTTGGCTGAATGGTGCTGTCTGGCAGAATTAGGAGAACTTTCTATGGACAATAACTGTGCAGCCGTGTCAATTCCTGACTTTACACGTGGAGAATGGAATATCATAAAAGGTTTTAAACATGCTTATGCTACACCTGAAGAAGAAGCCTCAAGCATGGAAAAAGCAAAAGCGTTCACAGCCAAGTTAAAAGAACAAGGTGCTAAAGAATGGTCAGCCGAATAAATCACTGATTCTACAAATACCGGCTTTAATGCCTGTCGGAACTCTCTTTTTAGGCACGGAAACGCAACCGTGCCTAAATTATATCATCCGATCAACTCCCCCTGTACTCCTGCGGTGTCTGATTAAAGCAAGCCTTAAAACAATGCCTGAAATAACGCGGAGAATTAAATCCAACCTGATAGGCTATCTCATTTATCTGTAACTCAGTATGGTGCTTCAACAAATCGGCAGCGTATTTCAAGCGGGTATTCAATATAAATTCATTCGGAGTCATGCAGCTCAGCGCCTTCAGTTTGTTATATAGCGAGCTACGGCTTATCAATAATTCTTTAGCTAACATATTCACATCAAAATCCGAGTCCGATAAATGCTCTTTTATAACTTCCTCCAGTTTTGATAAGAATTTGGCATCAATCGGATTCAATACTAACGTTTGCATCTCAGCTTCCACAGAATTACCAACTGTCATCTCCATTCCAAACTTTTGTTTCAACATCTTGCGATTGCGTATAATATTGGCAATACGTCCCAACAACATCTTATTATTAAAAGGTTTCTCTATATAATCATCAGCCCCACACTGTAACCCCTCCATTTTTTTATTGTCCGAAGTCAAAGCAGTCAGCAACACAACCGGAATGTGGCATAAATCAAAATTACTCTTTATTTTGGCACACATCTCTAACCCGGACATTTCGGGCATCATAATGTCACTCAGAATAAGAACAGGATGTTCTTCCATTGCCTTCTGCAATCCTTCCTTACCGTTCATGGCAATAGTAATCCGATATAAAGGTGAAAGCAATGAAGTCAATATCTGCAACAAGTCTTCATTATCTTCTACTATCAACAGGTAATCCTTTGCTGTCATATCTCCCTGTGTTTCGATGGTTTCCTCCCCTATCCGATCAGCCTCTTGTTCGCCACCTTCTTCAAGAGGCATCACAAAATGATTGTCAAGCATCTCTTCCGGCTCAACAAAAGTCACATAATCATCGTCACGGAAAAGGTTTTCTTTAGGTAATGTAACCGTAAAAATAGTACCGTAATGCATCGCACTTTGCACTGTGATGTCACCATGATGCAATTCTACAATTCCTTTTGACAAAGCCAAACCGATACCGCTTCCGGATGAAGAAATGGCAGAATCCACCTGATAGAAACGGTCAAAAATATAAGGCAATGCTTCTTCCGGTATACCTTCACCCGTATCGATAACTTTTATCTCAATAACCGTTTCCTTCGCCTCTATCTGTAACTCTACCTTTCCCTTCTCCGGAGTATGCTTAAATGCATTCGACAACAGATTGGAAAATACTTTCCGCAACTGCCGGCCGTCAAACCAGCACTGTATATTCTCCACCTCCGTATGAAACTCAAATTGTATATTCTTCAACTGTGCCTGATCCATAAAATCCTGCTGAATCTGTTTCAGATAAAGAATGATATCCAACCGGCACACATGAAGCTGTAGTTTTCCCCGTTCCATCTTCCGGAAATCCAAAAGTTCGGATATCAGTTCCCTAAAATGAAAAGTATTCTTATATATTTTTTGCAAACGTGTCCGCAGATACGGAGAATAGTTACCGGATTGCAATAAAGCCTCAAGCTGCGAGATAATCAACGTTAAAGGAGTGCGAAATTCGTGAGATATATTGGCAAAAAACTGAAGTTTTGCCTGTATAAGTTCTTCGTTCTTTTCTTTCTCAAGCTTCTCTTGTGCCAACGAAGCACGTAACTGCATTCGGGCACGCCAGTTCCGCAACAATGAATAAGCGATTGCAACAACCATACAAAGGTAAACCAAATAAGCCATCCATGTAGACCACCAAGGAGAATGTACAACAATAGCCAACGCAATGGAATGCACCTCATCAAGTGAACTCTGCTGCTTTTCACGTACAATCAGCTTATATTTGCCGGGATTCAAGTTTGTATATACTATTGTATTATTATAAATCGTATTCCATTCATTACTAAAGCCTTCAAGCCAATATTCATAAATCTTTCTGTTAGCATTATCAATATAACTATTCGAAGCTACAGATATTGAAATATTATTCTCATTGTACTCCAAATTTATTTGATCAGCAAAAGGCAATGCTGTCTCCAATATACGGTCGGATGTTTCGCACGAAACAAGTTTATCGTTTACAAACAACGATGAAAAATAAAGGTTATACCGGGGAGACGGATTGAACAAAGAGTGACTCGTGAAAGAAGCCATGCCCGAGGTTCCGCCAACAAACACTTCACCGTCACGACAACTCAATAAACCGCATCCATCATTTATGGCAGAAAGATGTAACTGATTTTCAGCATCAATCATCTTCATCTCCTGAGTTTGCGGATGATAAACCAACAATCCTTTTTCATTGGAAACAGCCAAATAATCACCTTGAATAACAGACAAATTATAACAATAACGAATATCGAAAATAGAACATTGCTTAAAGCTGTTTTCCGCAGGATTGAATACATATAAACCAGCTCCATAAGTTCCAAAGTACAAAGTACCATCGGTATACTCCACTATGTTCAACACTTGAAACTTACCTAATCCCCTCTCATTATACTTATAAATATATTTCTCTTCCGGCATCTTCATATTAATCCGCACAAGCTGATCATGCTGGGCAATCCAAATATAATCTTTGGAATCTATTAAAAAAGAGGAACCTGCCCGATGAGTTTCCCGAATAGACGGATATAAATACCCCATCGTCTCCTGCTTCAAATCCTTGACATACAGACCGTCACCGGAAAGAATATAAAGGCTGTCTCCACGCAAAATTATTTTGGAAAGAGATTTTCCCATCTTTTCCGTATGATATACCACTTTTCTTGCAGTTATATCAAAACAGAAGAAACCTTGTTTGTGAGTACCTATATACAGGTAATCCCGTTCTTCATCATATTCTATGCATTTCAAATTAGAGAATAACGGAGACACACTCTTTTCATCAGTCAAATAATGCGTAAATTGTCTGGAATCTCTATGTAAATAATTCAATCCTCCCCCTTCCGTACAGATCCAGACATCCCCTCGTTTATCTTCCACCATATTTCCTACAAAGAAGAAACTCAAGCAATCCTTTCGACCTACCCCTTCCGAATAATGTGTAAAAATATCCACCTGAGGATTAAAGTATTGTACTCCTCCATAATAGGTACCGACCCAAATTGTTCCTTGAGAATCTTTGCAAAGCGAGAAAATGGATGAATGCTTCAAACTTCCCGGTTGCGTATCTTTTTTGTAACAGGATACATTACCCAGCGTATCTATTTTATTCAGTCCATTGAAAGTCCCTATCCAAATAGAACCTTCATCGTCTTCTACAAAACATCGGATGTCATTGTTGGATAATGGAAAGTTTTGCTCATCAACAAACTGTTGGCTTATACCATTTTCTATGGTGTACATTCCTTGCCTGAACGCAGCCACCCACATTTTCCCCTTCGTATCTCTATAAAGTGAAAGGACATTGACTTTGGGAATAACACAAACCGGAGCCGGATTATCCAAGTTATCCACCCGATAAAGTCCGTCGGTAGTCCCCAACCACACACATTCATTATCGTCCACATAAAGATAGGTGATATATTTCTTGACTGACAATTGATAGATAAAAGCAAATTCCTCTTTCTGCCGATCCCATTTGAAAACAGAATCACGTGTTGCCGCCCACACCTCTTGGTTATGCACATGCAGACAGTTCGCCCTTTGCTTTAGAAGAGAGAACTGCTCCTTACGAAGATCATATCGAACGAGTGCGTAATCCGAAATAAAAAAAAGATTTCCCTGCTTATCACTGACAAGATTATCTACGTTGTTCCCCAAAAAACTCCTGACAGAATCTTGCGACGGCTTATAAACAGTCATAGAGTTTCCGTCATAACAACTCAACCCTTCCAATGTGCCAAACCACATTCTTCCCAATTCATCCTGACAAATGGAAATAACTGATATTTGGGACAATCCGTCTGTTTTACCCAAATGTTTAAAATACACATTGCCTCGAAGCGTGATAGAGACAAACAAAAGGACGTATAACAGTATTTTTCTTTTCATAGTATTCACATTTCCCCATCAGACCCAAACTCTCACTAATAGCGTTATTCTTTTTTATCGATTCCTTTTTCAATTCTCATAGATTGATGCCTTCCAGGATATTATATATTTATAGACTTATCTAAGATTCAGCACAAAAATAACAATTAATTTCTCGATAATGGAATATCGATATAAAAAACTGAGATATTCCGCTGTCTACAGACTTCTTTCCTCCAATTCCATCTATACCGCTCAGCAAACTAAAATTTCAGTTTCATTATTTTGTTGTTGTAAATAATATCTTTTTCAATGACTTCATCACTCAAAAAATATCGATTTTACAAATGCCTTATAATTAATTATTGGTAGTTTAACATACTCTGATTTTGGAGTATGCAAAGTGCTTTTCCTGCAATTCTTATTGCTTAACCATTCGTTTGTGATAATATTTAAATGATTTCTTATATATCTATGAACCTGCTTTATATGGTTCGATATTTAACCTTTAAAGTATCAGTAAAAATTTACTAGTATTGTGAAAAAACATCCTGCTTTTTATTTGTGTTTTCACTTTTCCTTGTACCTTTGACGCAAATACTTGAATCTTATTAATCGAAAATATGATAAACACTGAATTATTCAAAGAAGTATCCCCCTTGTCATCCAAGGATTGTTTCATTTTGATAGAGCGCCAGAAAACGAACTTTAATTTTCCTATCCATATACATCCCGAGTGTGAACTGAATTTCATTGAGAACGCCAAAGGAGCACAACGCATTGTGGGTGACTCTATTGAGGAGATAGACGAAGAGGAATTGGTATTGGTGACCAATCCCCACTTGGAGCACGCTTGGAAAGACTATCGCAATGTATCGAAAAACATCCATGAAATTACCATCCAGTTTCATCCCGACTTGTTGACCGACACTTTCCTCAATAAGAACCAAATGATTAGCATACGACAACTTTTCCGCCATGCCGAAAGGGGTGTCGCATTCAGCCGGGAATCCATAGCTAAGGTGCGTCCGTTGCTGAAAACCCTTACCTGCGAGAACGACAGCTTTTATTCCCTGATTAAGTTGCTCATCATTCTGCATGAGTTATCGATAGACAAAGGTATGCGTGAATTATCCACCGGACAGTTTGCCGCAAATGTCATGCATCAGCATTCTTCCGACGAGAGCTTGGGTAGGGTGATGGATTACCTCAGCCGGCATTATTCCGAAGTCATCCGCCTATCGGAAGTGGCGGAAATGGTAAATATGAGCGAATCCTCGTTCTGCCGTTTCTTTAAGCAACATACTTCCAAGAGTTTTATTGACTTCCTTACAGATATCCGTTTGGGGGCTGCTTCACGAGCCTTGATAGACTCTTCTTTGTCGATAGCTGAAATTGGATATGACTGTGGATTCAATAATTTATCCAATTTCAACCGCATCTTTAAAAAGAAAAAGGGAGTCACGCCAAGTGAGTTTCGGGACAACTACCGTAAAAATAAAACGATTATTTAAATGGTTCTGCAGGACTATTTAGATAAATCTCTTTAATGTCTACAGCATCAAAAGGAAGTGGACTCTTCGATAGTTCAGGAATGTTGTAGGACTTGAATGTATGGAAATAATGTGCCGGGTCCTGTTGCGGCAAGACAAATGGCTTGTAAATCTTTCCTTCCTTATCTATATAGGCAAAATAAGGCTTGCCATATTGTCCGTCTCCCCGTTTGCTGGCGAAGACAAACCAATGACTGTTTGACGACCAGCTGTGATAAGTGTCCGAGCGATCCGAGTTTGCAGCACTGCACTCATGGATGGTCTCTGTAGACAGATTCAGTATGTATAGGTCTGTTTCCCGATGCCAGATGGGGAAGGTTCCATAGTCGGCTATGGTGAACAGCAGGTATTTACCATCGGGAGACGCTTTGGGAAAACAGACGGAGCCTTGTTGTTCGCGTGCATTCCATAAGGTGTCTGCCTGTTTCCCCCAAGAACCGTTTTCCTGATCAAAACCGATGCGGCAAAGCGAATAGCGTAACTGGCAGATACTGTCCGGCAACGTGGTTTGTGGAGCCGAGCAATAATAAATATGTTTTCCGTCTGCCGAGAAAGTAGGGAAAGTTTCCAATACTTTTTTATCCCGGGTAAGCGGAGAAAGAATCATCCGATTCTGTTCAAAGTCGGCAATTGCCAAATCGGATTCGGTATCATAAACTTCCAGACGTTTGCTGCCTTGGGCATGAAAAGCAGGTATGATGATATTAGACGAGAACACTGCATAACGTCCGGACGGATGGAAGTCTCCATAAACCGCCGCTGAAATCATGGAATCATTTTTGAGGCTGAGCTTACGTAACTTTCCATCGCGGTTGAGGATGGTTCCTCCGTTTTTCCCACGCAGATGAAACATGGAAAGCCGACCGCTTTGCTTTCCGTAAGTATGACAATTCATACAATTACCACCTGTCAGTTTATTGTCCGCTATGACCTTTTCGCTGAAATCTTCCAAACTCCTTTCACATAGTTGCAGGTTATTCCAGACTTCATATCCCGGCTCTATGAGGCGGTAGCTCAGATAGCCGTCTATTGCCTCGGCAGCTACCTGCCATTGAAAGGAGGGATATTCCAGCCATTTGCCCTTCATCAAGGCCGTTACACGTACTTGCACCGATTTCCCTTTTTGTTGCAGCAACAGTTTCTTCCATTTGCCGATGGGAAAACGGGCTTTGTCTTTACCCGATATCCGCAGACTGTCCGTATCTCCGTAGGCAGTGACCTGCAATCCTTCAGCTCCTTCTATCATAAAATTCAGAGGAGCTATATTATAAGGTATAGTAATGTCGGTATAGTCGGGATAGATGGGAGCACATTCCTTTACGCGCGTCACATTCTCGGGAATGGGAGTACATGCCGCCAGTCCCGCCAGCCAAAATATGAAAAACAACTGCATCTTATTCATGATCAACATTATTGAAATTGTGCAAACTGATAATAGTACCAATACGTTCTTCCGAATCTGCTTTCCAGTGCAGATGAATTGCCTTGTGTATGCAACCGGTTGTATTCATTAAAATCCTGTACGATGACAGGGGTTATGCCTGTGGATTTGATTTCACTACCGGTTGCCCGCTTTTGATAAAGATGAATCAATAAAGCTTCTGCGTACAGACGGTTAGGTGCTCCGGTATGGTATCGCTTATAATCTTTCAGAAAAGCGGAGAGATCCTTCATCAGCAAATCGAAACAAAGTAAATAATCCCGTGCCATTTGGTTGGCGGGATTGGCTTCCATCAACAGGTGAAGCGATTTTACGACATCAGTAGACGAAAGTCTCAGGGTATCTTTTTGGGGCAGGTACGAGCGTTTGTACTTCAGCCATTCCTTCACTTCCGGACTTTCCTTCCCCGGTGTGCGTTTTTTCGCCCATTCCTTGTAAAAGAGTGTGTTCGAGAGGATACGCAGATATTTTCGTGCCGCTTCGTTATCTCCGTTTATCAAATTGATTTCCGCCAGTCGCTGTACCATGCGTACACTCTTGTTCTGAGGAGAAAATATCATGCTTAAGAGGGAAGCGTGTTCTGCCATGGTCATGTCGCCCAAGCGGAACCAGACCTCTCCAGACAATTGGGTGGAAAGATATGTCGATTTTTCGTTCACAGGCATGAACAGACCCAATCCTGCCGGTTGGTAATAATCCATAAGCTTTTCCGGAAGCTTGTTTTGCATGGCATTGGCCAGATTATAGCACACGGATATGGCATTTCCCGGAACACCGTCGTGTACCAATTCATTTATCTTGTCCCAATTCTCAAAATAGTCTTCGGTATTCAGACCTAATATGCGCTCGTTCTCAAAATCAGGTGTTCCATACCAAAGCGTAGCCGGGAAAGAGTATGCTTGCGAAGGAATGACCAGATATTTGCGGGCAGCTAAGGGAGGCAGTGCCAAAGCGACCGGTATCATTCCGTAAATAACCACATAATTCTGTTTCCGCTTCAAGGCGGAAAGGATAGTAAATAATGTGAAAGCAAACATACCATAACCGAACAGGCTATAGCATAACATGGTTCCGCAAATGCTTCCGATAAAGAAATCCCATTTTCCTTTTAATTTGTCTGTCAGCAAAAACAGGGACAAAGCACCGATGAGTGAAAGGGTCGCCGAAAATGGATACTGAATTTGGCAGAAGCGCAGGCTTTCCCAAATAAAAACCACTATTGAAATACCTATGGCTATCCATCGGTTGGTCCATTTACGGCAAGTGAAATAAGTCAATGTCCCTAATGCCGCCATAGTTAAGGCAACGACAGCTGCCCCCATATTGATATTATGGAAGAATTGAGTCAAAAAGTCACCCCCCAGACATGATAAGGGGGCGGGATGATTGAAATAATCGATAAATTGATCGACTGTATAAGTGAACAATAGCATTTGCTCTCGGTGAAGAAGATGATAAGGATAGGCGAAGCGGAAAAACAGAAAACAAGCTACTCCACTTATCGTCATACTTAAAAATAGATATCGGGTATCATGCTGCATAATTCTTTGTCTTTTCATTCTTTTTAGCAAGTTACATTCACTTTTCCCTTGTCTCTGCAAAAGTAGAGAAAAACGAAAAAGTCAATTAATATTATATTATCAACTTTTGATACTATTCACTCAATCTGTCATTCCCATCTTGATATTCCATTTTAATTACGTTATTTGCATTTATACCAAAAGAATTTCTAACCATAAAGTTGAAAAGATACGATGCGTTCCTTGTATTATGTCCGTTTGGATATCTCTTTTCTCTCTACCAGCGATGGAGTGAAAGGAGTCTATACACACGCTTATAAAATGAACCTTATTTTACGTTATCTATCATGTCACAGCATATTTTGTGGATGAAAAATATGGTTTTCTCTGTTGCCAATCGGTCACCTCTTGAATAACTGGATGTTTTTTACTATTGATAAGATTTCATTATATAATGCTTGAATTGTATTTGTAGGTTGATAAAAGAAACGGGATATTTGCAATGTGAAAAATTAACCTTAAAATCAAATTTATGACAAAAACGATGAAATCTTTATTTCTATTGATTATTCTTTCGTTGGCGTTTGTTGGCTGTACAAGCCATAATATGACAGAGTGGAACAGGAGTATCCTTTGTATAATTTCTTGTTTTCTACTCATACGAAGCAAAATAGAAATTAATATAGTGCCTTTAACCTATAGATGATTCATTCTTAACGGTTTTGATTCAATATGTTTTCAGACCGACAGACAAAGAGTGTTATTTTAATCAAATTCTAATACATATTTTATGAAACAAATTACATTAACTCTAATGCTGTGCATATTTAGTATATGCACATATGCACAACAAATCACCGTTAGTGGAACAGTGACGGATGCGGAAAATAATCCGTTGATTGGTGCTGCTGTTTTAGTTCTTGGAACTACCGATGGTGTTATTACCGATCTTGATGGTAAATATACCATTAAAGTAAATTCCGGTCAGTCTTTGAAATTCTCTTATGTAGGTTATCAGGAGCAAACTGTTAAGGTTGATGGCCGCAGTGTGATTAATGTGAAATTGTCGGAAGGTGAATTGTTGGACGAGGTGGTGGTTATCGGTTACGGTACAGTGAAGAAAAGCCATTTGACAGGTGCGGTCGCTTCTGTTTCCGGTAAAGAGTTACAGGCAAATGTTGCACGTAGTGCTTCAGCTGCTTTGCAAGGAAGAGTTGCCGGTGTTACTGTGTCGGCTGCCAACGGTCAACCGGGGGAAGGCTTGAATATTAATGTCCGTGGTATCAGTTCATTAAGTGCCACCAGTCCGCTTTATGTGATTGACGGTGTGTATGGCGATATCAATATGGTTGATCCCGCTGACATTCAGTCTATTGAAGTATTGAAAGATGCTTCGGCTGCTGCTATTTATGGTTCTCGTGCTGCTAATGGTGTTGTATTGGTCACTACTAAAGGCGGTCGTTTGGAAACTCCTGCCCGCGTGACAGTGGATGCCTATACAGGCGTTCAGATGGTTGCCAAATACATTGATGTAATGGATGGTAATCAGCTTCGCGATTTGGCAAAGGCTACCGGTTATAGTTCGGCAGAAGGGTTGCTGAATTGGAATGGAGGTGCTGGAACAGACTGGCAGAAAGAACTTTATAACTCGGCTATGGTGAGCAAGGTTAGCTTGAATGTATCTGGAGGAAACAAGACTTCGACCTATAATCTGTCGGGAAGCTATCTTAACCAGGATGGTATTGTAAATACTACCGGTTATGAGGCATGGAACATTCGTTCTAAGAATACTTTTTCTTTTTTCAATAATCATTTGCGTATGGGGACTACGTTGATGATGAAATTCTATAAAAAGAAGTACGAAGATGTTTCATATACTGCCGCTCTGACAGCTGTGCCTATGTGGAATGTATATGGTGAAGATGGCACTTGGGGTGTCGCTCCGGAATGGACCAGAGGAGATAATCCTGTAGGTTGGACAGAAGCCTATGATTACCAAAGACATGGGATAGACATTTTATTGAATGGCTATGCCGAAGTGGATTTGTTCTTGAAAGGATTGAAATATAAATTCAATGTAGGTATAAATAAATATACAAGACGTAATTATGCCTATAGTTCTCCTTATTATTTCAGTTCTACTTCACAAAAGAATGAAGCGGAATTGTCGGAAAGTACAGACTGGGAGAACGATTGGTTGATTGAAAATACAATCAATTATGATAATACGTTTGGCAATCATACGGTTTCTGCTTTGGTGGGTTATTCTGCCCAGCGTAACAATGCGCGTGGTTTTGGTGCAGGACGTAAGGGTTTCCCGGAAGGTTTCTCTGTGATTGACGCCGGTTCGGTTTCTTCACAAAATACATCGGGTAGCGCTTGGGCCAATACAATGATTTCTATGTTTGGGCGTGTGATGTATTCGTATGCCGATCGTTATATGCTGTCTGCTTCTATTCGTCGGGACGGTTCTTCCAAATTTGCAGATGGAAACCGCTGGGGCACATTCCCGTCTGTATCTTTGGGTTGGAATGTGATGAATGAAGATTTCTTTGAAAATATCAAGGAAACCATGAATGAATTGAAAATTCGTGCCAGTTATGGTGTACTGGGTAATTTGAGCGGTATTGGCAATTATGCTACCCAGTCTGTTGTTTATAAAGGTATGAATAACATAATGGGTACAGAACTTTGGGAAGGTGCCATTACCGGTAAGGAATGGACTTCACCCATGAATGTGACTTGGGAAAAGACGAAGACTTTGAACTTGGGTTTGGATTTTGCTTTCTTGAACAATAAGTTCAGTGTCAGTGCTGATTATTTTATTCAGAAAACAGAAGATATGTTGTTGTCTATGCCGCAGTCTTTGAGTTTTGGTTTGAGTGGAAATCCTACAGTAAATGCAGGTACAGTAGAAAACAAAGGATTTGAAATTTCATTGAATCACCGTAATAATGTAGGCGATTTGTATTATCATGTAGGTGTCAATGCTACCTTCATCAAGAATAAACTGACGGAAGTAAACGGAAGTCGTGATGAATGGCAGGGATTCAATCCTCATGCCAAAGGAACGATCACTTATGCCAAGACCGGTCATTCCATAGGTTATTTCAATTTGATAAAGACGGATGGTGTATTCCAAAGCCAACAAGAAATTGATGCGTATGTGGATAAGAATGGTAATAAGATCCAGCCTAATGCACAACCGGGTGACTTGCGTTTCGTGGATTATAACGAAGATGGTAAGATTGACAATAATGACCGTCAGGATGTAGGCTCTGCTTTCCCGAAAGTTAACTTGGGTGTAAGTCTGGGTGCTGAATGGAAAGGTTTGGATTTGAATATGTTCTTTGACGGAAACTTTGGCAACAAGATTTACAATGCCCAGTATTATACTACGGTTTATAATGAATCAACAGGAAACCAGTATGCAGAACGCATGAACAGCTGGACTGAAAACAATCATTCTGACATTCCTCGCTGTTTGTTTGGTACTAGCGACCCTAATGGTACAAACTGGGGCTATACGGACCGTTGGTTGGAAAATGGTTCATTCTTGCGCTTGAAGACTTTGGAATTAGGTTATACGTTGCCTAAAGTATGGGTATCCAAAGCCGGTTTGCAGAATGTGCGTGTTTATACGGCTATGGAAAACCTTTTCACTATAACCGATTATAAAGGATATACTCCTGACTTGGGTATGGTAGATGCCGATGGTGCCGGTACATCAGGTGGTTCGGGTGTAATGACCCGTGGTTGTGATGACGGTCGTTATCCGATGGCACGCACTATCACCTTTGGTTTACAAGTAAATTTCTAATTAGGAATAAGTAATATTTGCAGAATATGAAAAAGAATTTTATAAAATACATAGCTGCATTGGCTGTAGCTCCAATGTTGTTGTCTTCTTGTAGTGATGATTTTCTGAATGAGATTGACCCTAACCGTCAGACTCCGACCACTTTCTGGACATCCGAGGATAATGTGATGAAAGGCTTGTCCGCAGTTTATAATCCTTTCCGCCGTATGACCAGTGGATATTATGGCGGGTTGGAAGGCATCATGCATCTTCAGATGCGCGGTGATGACCTTTACCCCACTCGCGGAGAAGAACCTTATATTTGGGAATATTTATCGTTTGTCAACACAACGAATACAAAGGATTTGAGCTGGGGAAACATCTATGAAGGCATTCAGATGGCAAACGAATTCATATATCGTGCGGCTACGGTTGATATGGACGAAACCAAACGGGAGCAAATGATAGGTGAGGCTTATTTCTTACGTGGATTCTGGTACTTCCGTTTGCGTACTGATTATCGTGATGCGGTTATCCGTACTCTCCCGCAGGATGCAGATCCGGAAACTCATGGACTGTCTAGCGGTGATGAAGTGCTGGAACAGGCTATTTCAGACTTTAAGGAAGCCAAGTCTCGTTTGCCTAAACTTCGTTCAAGCGATGAGAACGGTCGTGTAACTCAAGGTGCGGCTATTGCCATGTTGGGTAAAGCTTATATCTGGAAAGGGGATTATCAGGCCGCAAAGAATGAGTTTGAAATTATAATGAATGGTTATGGTTACGATTTGACTCAAAAGTATGAGGATAACTTCCGTGACGATACGGAATTTAATGCTGAATCTATTTGGGAAATCAATTATGATGCCAAAGGTAATTCGGGTGACGCTTGGGGCAATGGCACTAGTGACGACTCGTTTATGGGAAACAACCTTGCTCATTATTTTGGCCCGACACTGAAAGGTGAGAATATTGGCGGTGGTTGGTATAAGATGCAACCTTCTCCCTATTTGATAAAAGAATTCATTTCCGAACAGCGTCCGGAAGGCTCTGATTCCAAATGGGATAAGCGTTTATACACTACGTGCTTCTTTAAATACTCTGATTTTGGCGATGTGAAGCCGGATGAAAAATTCTATGGTGGTAAAGTGGAATTTGATGATATGTTTAAATGGACGGTACTGCCCGAAGGCGACGGCAAATATGGTATTGCCAAGCAAGGATATGCTCCTGCTTATCCGGTTATCGAGGGTGTTCAAGGGCGTTTCATGATGAAGAAGTTTGCAGCTTGGTGGGTTCCCACAGGATGTACGATGTATTCTAACGATGCCGGACGTATCAACAATTTACGTATTATGCGCTTTGCAGAAGTTTTGTTGCTTCACGCTGAGGCTTGTCTGGAAACCAATGATGAAAGCGGAGCAATGAAAGATATTAACCGGATTCGTGTACGTGCCGGTTTGCCGGAGAAAACCTTGAGTGGAAAAGATGCTATAATGACAGAACTCCAGAAACAGAAATTGCTGGAATTTGCCGGAGAGAATATACGTTGGGATGATATGGTTCGTTGGTACGGAAATGATCCTGCTAAGTTGAAAGCTATCATGCACGAACGCAAGACCGATTCTCAACATTATGAATTGCTTTACGAAGAAAATGAAAGTGGTGAAAAGGAATTGGTAGGATATAAACCGACAGACCGCATTTCGGATACACAAGGATTTGACCATTTTGAAGCTAAATTCTTGTACTTCCCGATACCTCAGGCAGAGGTGGACGCTAATTTGAATTTGGAGCAAAAGCCGGAATGGAGATGATTGTATTGAACTGATAATTAAAAAGTATGAGAGGGAGGGGGATCTCTCCCTCTATAAAAACAATGAAGCCAAATGAAAAGGAAAGGATATTATTTATGCTCTTTGTTGGTTATGATATTTGTATTTTTGTCATGTCGTGATGAAGAACAGGATTGTACCCAAGCTATGCAGGATATACAAAACCAGTTGAAGGAAAATGATTTATTGAAATCTGTTTCTCAGGAACGTGAACAATGTGTTTTGTTATTTGAGTCCAATAAGGTAATTTTTCCGCAAGAGTTAATCCAAAATGTAGATGTGGATGCGGAAAACTGGAAAACGACTTTGACATTTGTCAATGGAAGCACTTATGTTATACCTACCTTAGGCACTTCGATTGACAACTTGATATTGAGTTCTACAGTCAATCCTTCCGGTTGCAATCCATTATCGGCCAGTGTAGTTGTAAAATTACCTGTATTGGGACGCATTAAACTGATTGTACACAGCAAACCGGGAAAGCATACACCTGACGTGGAATATGCATTTAAGAGTGTGGAATTAAAACAGAATATCCCGGTATTGGGACTTTATCCCAATTATAATAATCAGGTCACTTTAATTTATACAGATTTGCAAGGAAATGAACGTGCCCGGTCCGATCTAAAGCTTCAGACAAAAACATTGGAAAGCAGAAGACTGCCCAAGGAAATCAGAGTGGTAAAGGCTCAATATGACCGTATGGAGCCAGGCATGAATTTAGTTAACTCTCCCGGACAGGATGAAACAGACACTTCTATCCCTTATATGGTAGATGCTGACGGAGAAATCCGTTGGATTCTTGATTGGGAGAAGTCGGATGAACATCGATATATCGGAATCGGGTGCGGACTGATTCGGATGCAGAACGGACATTATATGACCGGTGACGGAAACTATCATCGGATGGTGGAAGTGGATATGATGGGAAATACAATTCATAATTGGGACATGCTGGAAAGGGGATATACTATGCATCATGCCATATCTCAAGATAAACAAGGCAATATATTAGCTACGGTGAGCAAAACTTCCGCTAAAATAGCCAATGGAAAGGATGTACGGATAAACGATTTCATTATTAGAATGGATCCCGAAAAAGGGGAAATATTGCAAGAATGGGATTTGGTGCACATGCTGGATTCGGCACGGTATGGTATGACCGATTATAATCTTACCGCTGATCCTTATGCGCAAAATGCCAGTAATTGGGCGCATAATAATGGTATAGTGGAATGGGGAAATGATTATTTGGCTACAGCTCGCTATCAAGGAATATTCAAATTTAATAAAGCCGGAGGCATTGAGTGGATTATATCACCTCATGGGTATTGGAGAGATAGATATTTGAAATTATTATTAAATCCTCTTCATGCCGACAGAACTCCCATTACTGATCCTGATGTGATAGCCGGAACGAAGAATTGTGATGATTTTGAATGGCCTTGGGGGTGCCATACTGCTGTTCCGTTGCCTAATGGACATATCTTTTATTTCAATAATGGCTATGGACGAAATTTCAAGCTTGATTTTACGGATAGAAAAAATGTTTATACTTGTGGAATAGAGTACGAAGTGGATGAAGTAAACCGTACGGTTCGTCAAGTTTGGCAATATGGAAAAGAACGGGGTACCGCATATTTTACTCCGGCCCGTTCCGGGGTGCAATATTTGGAACAAACGGGTAACAGATTAATTTGTCCGGGAATGAGCAATGTGCTTAGCAATGGCAATCGTGGTGCACGCGTGACAGAAGTAGATCCCGAGACACAGGAGATTGTATTTGAGTTGGAACTGGAAGATGCAATTTATCAGCGAGTTTATCGTATGTCTCTCTATCCTGACAATCAATAAATGCATTTTTACTATAAAAGATTAATTGAGAATAATAAATAAAAGGTAATATTGCGCCAGCGGCATAACGACACGACACCGGCACAACCTTTCGTCCGTCTTGGCGAGAGTCAGAATAGTGCGCACCCGAATCTGACGGACTGGAGACGCTTGCCGGACTTAAAGGCAGACAACCAACAGCGGAACGTGGTGCTTCCTCTCAAGTTTGCTAACGGGAAGTATGCCTTCTATACCCTCAGCAAACTAAAATTTCAGTTTCATTGTTTTGTTGTTGTAAATAATATCTTTTTCAATAACAGACACGTGTCCCGATTCCAAAGGAGTAAAAATCTGAATCTTGAACTTTCTATTCTCTAATTTAGGCGGCATTTTACCGATAGGAGCAAATAGAGTAAACGTTTGATGTTTGTTATCCCATTTCATTTGAATCGCTGAATAACCTCCTCTCTCATAGGCATAAGTTTCATTATCGTCTTCATAAAATAAAAACTCTGCATCTTTACCTGCATAAACTGATAACATAATTTCAGAGCCATCGTCTTGAGCAACATATTGAACCACTTTATTACGTGGAACAATGGAACCGGCTTTTACAAATATTGGCAGCTTTTCCAAGGGAGCATCATATTTTATTTCTTGTCCTCCCTCGTAGCATCTATTGGAGTGCAAGTCAAACCAATAGGTACCGGAATGTTGTGGTAAGTAAATCAATTCTAATGTATTAACATCCGAAATAGCCCCCTCCCGATTATAATACATTGGTCTGGTTATTGGATGAATCATTAATGCATCCCCAAACATATAACTGCTCCCGTCATCAAACGTTTTCCGGTCGTCAGAAAAATCCACTACTGTACCACGCATTATTGCCGAACCTTTTGACGTAACCTTCCAAGCTTCTGAATATATATACGACAAGAGTGAATAACGAAGATGAATCATCTCAACTTGAATGTCATAAAATAGGCTGCCGGGCTCGCCAAAATGCCAAATCTCACGTGGCACTTCCGTTCCATGAGCCCGGAATATCGGAGAAAGAGCTCCGTACTGAAACCACCTTGTGTATAATTCCAAATAAGCAGAATCTTTAAGCCCCTTTGCATACCCTCCATCGCAAGAAGATATGTTTCTATGGATTTCTGTACCTATCTCTCCGGTTCCTTCACCTGAATTTTCCCTACTTCGCACTCTAAAGCCACCGATATCGGTAGTCCAATAAGGAATGCCGGTCATACAAATATTAAGACCGGCTACAAGTTGCTTTTTTAATACATCCCAAGAAGCATAGATATCTCCCGACCATATAGAAGTGCCAAATCGCTGCTGCCCTGCAAAAGCAGAACGAGTCAAGACAGATGCGCGATTATCACTCTGCTTCCTTAAGTTTTCATACATCATTTTAGTTAATACATACGAATAAGTATTGAGATAACGAGCAGCAGATCCGATAAAAGTCTTACCGGCTTTTTTACTCCACTGAGTCTGCTTTTCAGGATATAGCCCGTCTTTATAAGCCGGTTCTGTCGCATCCAACCACCAAGAATCCACACCTTTGGTATAAAGTCCCTGATACAAATGGTTCCAAAAGATTTTTTGAGCTGTGGGAGCATATATATCCGCTACCTTATAACCTGCCCATGTGGGCACATCATACAGCACATTGGCTGAATCCATCTCTTGATATATTTTCGTGGATTTTCCAAAACCGGGCCAAACAGACAATGTTAACTTAACATGATACTTCTTATGCAAATCTTCAATAACCTTTTGGGGATTAGGATGAGTGACCGGGTTAAAAACCATGCCATTCCACGAATCGAGGTTTTCTCCCCAATATTGCCAGTCTTGAACAATATTGTCTAATGGAATATTTCTCATTCGGTAAGTTCTCACCACATCTTGAAGCTCATCAAATGTCTTGTAGCGTTCCTTTGACATCCAGAATCCAAAAGCCGATTTGGGAAGCATTGGCGAATTCCCTGTCAATTCGCAATATCCCGACATAGCATCCTTCATATCTTTCCCCACTACCAAATAATAATTTACTCCATCTCCTATCTCAGAAGTAAAAGTAGCTCCATCAGGAGTATCTTCAAAGGTGGAGCAAGAATAATTATCCCAAAACAACACATAATTTGAAGTGGATACAATAACCGGATTTGCTATTTCACGATTGGCGTGCACCAACAATTCCTTATGCCCCCTATAATTATAAACTCCATCTTGATACTGCCCCAAACCATAAATAGCTTCATCGGGCTTTAAAATAAAGGTTTGGCTCACAGTATATGCTTTTTCCCCTAAGTCATCGACTTCAGAAAAATGATTACCACCTTCTACGAGAATCGTGTCACTGTTTTGAACATCAGTAAAAAGAACCCTATCCTGCAAAATATCATAGGTTGCTTCTACCTTTGCCGATTTCAAGATAATCTTATTTTGCAATGAACGACATTTTATATCCTGTGCTGCAAAAACTTTATCATTTACAATAAGAGAAGGCTTCTGTTCTTGTCCTGCAGGATAAGTTCGGACATGTATGATATTATCCTTTAAAAAAGATATCTCAATTTGTTTTTCTTCAAGAGAAATAGTAACCCCATTTTCGTTCTTTTGTACAGAAGAAAGGGAATATTTTTGCCCATAAGAACTGAGTGAAACAATGAAAAACAGAAAAAGTATTATTCTATTCATAATTAATCATAACTGTACAACATAAAAAATTGTTTGAAAGGATACTTCCCGGAACAATAATAAGTTTACAAACACCTGTATATCAAACATTCCGCTTATTCCAGTGCTGCAAAAAATCTAATAAAGGAATACCCGATATGTCGACAAAGACAACCATAAAATTTGTATCTTTAATTCGATTCCTAAATACAAAGATAGAGATTTTTTGTTATAGTTACTTTTTTTGTATAAAATAAAAATGAACCACCAATAATTGAACTTGACGATATTTATAATAAAGATGGATTTTTGATTAAAATGTTTGGAACAAAATCTAAATCATGGGAATATGAGAATGAGATAAGGTTAATATATTCAACTTCAAAACGGAAAGGATATAATCCTTTTGCATTAAAATCGATTTATTTTGGTTTAAATATGGATGAAATGCATCAAATACAAATAATAGAAGGATTAACAAATAGAGATATAAGATTCTATAAAATGTAAAGAAAAGCAGAATCATATAAGCTTATTTCTATATTGATTCATGAAAATAAACGTATCATTAAGAATAAATTGGTACTATCTCAATATGAAATATTAAAAGAAAGCTACAATCATGCCATTGAAAATTTTCATGTATTATATAAAGGTGAAAGTATGAATAAAGAAGCATTGCATAATTTTGTCTTGAAGTTCAGAAAAGAATACACTACAAAAAATACTAATATTTATGTCTATAATAAAAGTGACATAGCTAATTTAATTGATAAATATCCATTAAATAACAAAGAAGCAGAGCTATTGCTGAATCATGGTTCACTAATCCTACAGAAGTCTATATTAATCTATCTTGAATCAGTGTAAGCATCCGATAAAGTACACATTGTATTTTTCATAAATAGAAAACCCGATATTAACTTTTGATTAAAATTGATATCGAGTCTTTTATTCTTCACCATAAATATTTAGGGATATTCCTAAAATAACGTGAATTCGATATGAGTGATGTTGAGATTATGGTTATTCGGTGGTTTCCGCTGTTTCAAGCATTACTACAAAGAATATGTCTGTAAACATCTGAAACACCTTTTTCCGCGTCAGGTTTCTTATAACCGTATTCATCAAAAAAGTACTGCCGGGAACCTGTACCGGCATCAGTTTTGTCGACTCTACTCCTTCACGTGTTTGTCGTAACCAAAAAAATCCTTATTCATAAAACATTTGAGGAACTTACCGAGCGTGGAAAATATTCAATGGGATGGTTCTTCGGATTCAAGTTGCATCTGATAATCAATGACAAGGGTGAGATTCTCAATTTTATGTTCACGCCTGAAAACGTGGATGACCGGGAACCATTGAAGCAAGGTAAGTTTCTGGAGAACATCAAAGGAAAACCATGTGCAGACAAAGGATATACTGGTCAGGCTCTGTTTGAGAACCTTTTCCTTAATGGTATACAGCTTGTCACTAAAGTTGAAAACAATATGAAGAATTCACTGATGAGTATTGCCGACAAAATTTTGCTCAAAAAAAGAGCCTTGATCGAAACGGTCAATGACGGACAACTTGCTATTTTTTAATTTTATATCGAATTCACGTTAAATAATGTTCTATGAAAAAGGTAGAAGATTGGGAGAGTTGAACGAAAAAAATCAAGAGAAAAGTCCACGTAAAGTAAAACTTTTTTCTTAATTTAGAAGAAAGAGGGACATTCACTGAATATCACAAATTATGAACTAGGAACTTCAAGGAAAGAAACTTCTAATCATTCAATCAGATTTTATAAGTCCTTTCCTATGCTAGAAACAATTGGAAGAATATCGTTATGGTAACGGAGTATGGAAGAAATTTAACCTAATCTTACCTAATGGATTTAAGTTATAAAAATGAATAAAACCAGAGAAGAAAATCATAATTCCTCTCCAACTGTTTTCGTTAACTGATACAAAAACATCAAGTACACACATCACAACTCCAGCCCGACAACAGATATCCATTTTCCTATTTTTAAATTCTCAGACACTGCCAAATCAATAGCCGCCTCATTATTTTTCGTCTTGTCAGTCAAACCAACACATAAAGTATACTTTCCTCGTAATTTTGCCGGAATATCAAACTGACTCAGATAATTGTATGACATCCCCTTCAGCCATTCGGAAGGTTCTGCTTCCGGTTCTGTATGCAAGAATACAATCTCCTGTCTTTCATTCATCAAAACAAAGCTAACCTGATACTTATAATTCCAATTAGGATGATTATTAGGCAATACACCCACACCATAGTTTTTCCATGAATGAAACAAAGTCAATGTTCTGTTATTCTGTTCTACTTTGATATAATCCGGATAGAGACGATAACCACCCAAAGTTATAAAACGCTGAACTTGATCCGGTAATTCTTCTATCCAAAACTTACACTGTAAAGGCACACGCAAATCCAACGTGTTGCAATGATTGTCTAAAGCATCAGTCACAGAAACAATAAAAGCCTCTTTGAAATCGTTCATGGCAAAACGTTTGTCTCCTTGGAAATGCTTGTACTTTGAATTGTCACCATTTTGTGCGTTAAACCACCAGCATCCCTCACCAATAAGAGCTCTTTTCGGGAAAAGCTCGTCATGCACCATCGCACGTTCTTCATTAGAAAACCAAAAACTGCCTATACCATCCCTACGGGGAAGAAACCCCAACTTATCATATACAAGCGGCTTGGAGAATCTATAGTCACTCTGCGAAAGATTCATCACTGTAAGCACTTTTTTAAAATGCCTTGCATACGATCCGGTTACCTGTCGGATGACAGTTTCCAAATTCTCCTTCTTTTCGAGTGCTAAACCATGTCCTTCTCCCCATCTTCCCAATCCATACGCATCAATATAATCCACCTCATCCGGATTGTCATATTCTTTTGCGAAAGCTTCTACAAACTTATCTAGCTTTTCAAGAAATACCGGATTGTCATAATAAGGCTGAGTTTTGCCTTCATCATCTATTGGGCTTTCTGTAGCTCCGGCTTCGTATACATAGGATGGTACCCCATCTACGCCATGAAAAAACACCCTAAATGCCAGTTTAAGTCCTTTGTCTTTAGCTTTTTGTATATACCATTTATACTGTTCATTATAAATCCATGCATATTTACCTTCTTCAGGTTCCAGATCTTTCCATAGCATTCTGATATATAATATATTGGCATAATCAGCAGCCTTGCATTCTTCCATCTGCTCCCAAAAAACTTCGGGGGTATAGATGTTGCTTTTATTATGGCGTGTTCCCTGAAAAGACCAACCTTCTTCGTACATCATCCATCCCATGGCAGGATTTTTTAGTACAGTGGTCAAATTCGGGGTATAATTTACCCATTTGTTTACTTGGGCTTGAAGTGAAGCAAATCCCAATAAGTACATACAGCACAAGAGAATTGCAGCCAAGCGTAAAACAGAAATGCTTTTCATATGATCAATAATTATCCAATTTACCAAAAAATATATATCCTTATAGGAAAATCATTACCGGAGATTTCCCCATAAAGAAGATTAGTGTAAAGATAAGTTCTAATTTCTCTTTTCTTTAAGAAGTCAGGTAAAAGAACTTAGCTTCCGTATCTTATTAAAGATAATTTTAAGTTTTCGGTGCAAATATACAATTATTATCATAAAGCAGATATGTTTGATAAACTTTTTATAAAAGGCTTCACCATTTACGTAAATAATAAGAATCGGATATAGCCAACAAATTAAATGAAGCATCCATCTGACATTAATGTACACCGTCCAGATCAAGCATATCTAATCTGGAAAACAAATGGTAATATGCTATTGCTGATCTTTTATTTATAGTAAAAACAGACAGCAGAATACCCGGATTATTCCGTTTTTTTTGTCCTTCATACAGTGCCAATGAAGAAGTCTGCGTTTTTCCCCATATGGAAATACCTGAAGTATGTTCAAATGGAGCACCCCCACAATAGCAAGCAAATTTCCTCGGGTTGTCAAACCTTTGAAAATTGTCAGTAGCATACAGTAATACAATGGCATTGATTATTCCTATCCCTTTTATATTTCTCAATAGCAAGTAGTTTGTGTAAAGAGAACTACTGGCGGCTATCAATTACTCCATAGCCTCTTCCACCTCCAGAACCTTTTCTTTGATTGAATTGAGCTACTCTTCCAAAAAAGAAATAGATTCTGTCACATCAGCTAACTTTGCCATCTGGGAGAATGTTTCCAATAACTTTATGCTTGATACTTTTGCTTGACCAAATTCTCACGCATAATAATCCATCTTCTCAATCTCACCAAGTCTTTGTCCGGCAATTTGTATAGTTCCAATTTTCGGCACAGAACAAGACTTCGGATAAAGAGAGCTGATAATCTGCTATCCAAGCTAACAAGGATTGAATTCCTCCCGGAGTGTTATCAAAAGACTTGTTTCACAAGTCTTTTTCGTCCGCAGACATTAATGATGCATCGAAAGTTTTTTTTTCATACATCAAGACTAACAAAATGAGAATAATTCATAACTTTGCATTTACAGTATTAAACATGAAAGAGAAACAACTTATACATTTATTAGATCGTGAGCCTACAGTTCTAACCGGATAGGTTCTCCGATTAAGAGAGTTACAGTCTGATTCAACCTATACTAGTGTCAAAGTTAGTTCACTGCAACTCTTCCTTTCAAATATACACTTATATTTTTATTGGGATATTTAATACTGCAAATGTAAATGTGTCAAAACTAAAATGACCTATCCAATTGTCAGCTGTAGGGCAGGATTTACCTGCCCGAAGACACAAAGCAAGCTGTTTTCGGGCGAACGAACTTCGCCCCTACGAACTAAACAACAGCATTATCCACGTTTTGACACACCCCAACCAAACGCAAGCAAGCTATTCTTAATAAATATTTATAATAAGTTATGTGATAAGAGTGCAGTCTATTTATGGCACACCGCTAAAAAGAGAAATGAAAAAGTATGCAAACAGAACAACAGATAATTCGTATCAAACATTTACTAAACAACAAGAGCCTGTCTTTTATTATTGGGGCAGGATTCAGTAAAAACATGTCTAATAAATTTTTCGATTGGGGTGATCTTCTTAAGCCGATCATCACAGAAATGTATCATATAGACGATGAAAAAGAAATTGAGCATAAAATTGAAGAAATCGGGTATCTTGGAATAGCTCAAGAATATGTACGAAGGAAGGGATTTCATGAGGCTATTGATGTCTATATAGAGCAACATACCCCTACCATTTCAATTAAAGAAAATTCGGATGAACCAGAGTATATCGTAACTCTTAATAATGAATTTATAGAAAGTGCGGATGTCACTTGCCATAGGCTATTGTTCAATCTTGATGTAAAGCATATTTATACATTTAATTATGATAACTGTCTTGATATTATTGGCAATACCGGAAAAGCTCAAAAGCTCTTATCTGAAATAAGAAACCTCCAAAACAAATTAGAGTTTCTTGAACTCAATGAAGAAAAATTAAGTGGATATTTATATATTTCAATAGAAGACAATATGAAGGCAGTAAAGGTAAATTTACCAACTGCAATTCAGAACGACAACGGGGATTACAATCATTTTATTAAGACGCTTAATTGTAATTATCCCGAACTCAACTTGTTTACAGATAATATCTCACACATAAAGGATAACTGCCACATTGTTCAAAATGAAATAGCTCGCATTAAAGCACAGATATTATTGCTACAGAAACATCGTGAATCTGTTTATCAACTTATCTCATCATCTGAGATGTTATCTCTTACGGATGGGAAAAGAAGCATATTTAAACTGCATGGTTCTATTAGATTAGATAAAAGTGCCCCATATGGTTTTGATGGAGACCGCCATTGTAATTACATTATTACATCAGAGGATTATAAAGAGTATCCCATAAAACATGAACCGTTTGTTAATTACATGAAAATATCACTATTAAAAGGAGCTTTTTGTATTATTGGTTTTTCATGTGATGACCCAAATTTCCTATCATGGATGTCTTGGGTAAAAGAAGTTGTAGATAAGAATATAGAAATCAGGAAAGAGTTATCTCAAAAGAACTCAGCAAGATTTTTCTACATACATTCCGCTGATAAACCTCTATCTGAAGAAAAGAGATTATTATTAAAAAATCATTATATTGAATGTGTCGAGCTATTCAATCTATTTAAAGGTGATTGTCACAAAGTAAGAATTATACAGTTTCTAAAACAACTTTTGCCGACATCTTTATATTATCCTAAAATTAAGAAAACATAGCATAGCATAAATAAATATATAAGTGATATTCAATACTCCAAAAAAGATTGGAATATCACCAAAATAAGTGAGGATATTAAATTCATTTATTGTTCTGCAAATGTAAACAGAATTCCGTTGCAATCCAATTCGGATTATCACAACAGGAACCATATTTTGCAGAGGTTGCAGAGTCGATTCCGAAGGAAATGGAATGCAGCGTCTGAACTTGAATTAATGTTAGCTTTCTCAGCCCTCAGAGAAGAACTTTTATTACCTTGTCATTATTTTGACGATGAGATATATAATCAGCTGATAGGAACTTGCAAAAATTCACTACAGTCAGATTTAAAATGTTTGTTACATAAGGAACAAGCTCTAACAAATCAAAAGTTTTCAGATACGAATGACCATATAAGTCCATTTATTCAGATTTGGAAATACTTATATAATTTTGATTTCAAAAGTGCAAAATATCTTGTCGATTCATGGAAACCCTTAAAGGATAATCCGATTGATGAAGTGAGAAAACAGATGTTCAAAGCCCTTTTCTCTGAAGATGTATTTGAGGATATTCGTCCATTGACTAATCAAGATTTATATTATTCTATTCAAGATTATCTCAATGCACTAGAATTATTACCTCTAATTAGCCGAAATTATACCTTCGGACAGGATGGCAGCATGAATAATGCAATAGACTTCTCTGATGAGGTTAGTCAAATACAAACAGATTGCCCATATATAAAAAATGCAGACTATATTTTAAATAGATTAATAGAATCCATTAAAGAAAACAATAAAGCAATTCCATTTGGCAATAAATCACGGTCTTTCGATTTTGACAGTGACAATTCAAAGTTTATCAATTCATTTAAAGTATTAAGTATTCTTTTTGAATTGTGCCGACCTTTGCATATCAGTAATATAATATTATTCTCTATAGAAAAATGGAACATTGTTTGTGATAATCTCTATCAGGACTATCCCTATCCATGTCTATTTTATAGTCTTCAGTACAATGATGAGAAACTCACTAAGTCTGTTAGTCAAAAGATATTATATTGTGACCGTTTGACTCCCTATCTTCCTAATATTGTAAAATCATTATTTGCATCGTTAGGACAATCTGAATGCCCTAATTTCTATCGGACTCCTATAATGAAATCTCTTTCAATACTATTAATCGGTTTGGATGCCAAATTTTGGAATAGTGATTTCACGAAGTTCTTTGATAAACTACAACCTTATGCAGAAAATGGGACAAGGAAGTATGATGATTTAAATTATTCACATGAGAATTTTTATGAATTAGTGACATTCGGATTGACCTGGACATCTGACAAAGATTTTAAACTTAGAGTTATTTCCGAAATCCTTCATACTCATGAAAGTATTGATAATTGGAAAAATCTACTAATAACAAAAGCCTTAAAATCTCTTACTAACGAAGACTTTGTGGCTTCAAAATATTATCAAGACATTTATCAGGATTTGCTTTGGTTATGTCAAAACGGGAATATCCCTGCACATATCTATGTAATATTAAACCTTATAACTTTACTTGATACTCAGACTGTGCAACAATGCTTGGAAAGGCTTCCAGAATCCTTGATAAAATCCGACTGTACTTTAATACAAGCTATACCTCATTATATCAAACAAGATTCGAATTTAGTATCAGTGATTAAACGAATAGTTTTGAAATCACCATTTTTGTGGCGTAATGGTATTGAGAAGAAGGGGATGACTATAGGATATTCATTTATTGATATTACAGGTATTTCAAACCAAATAGATTTTCCTGCAACCGAAATGGAGGTACTTTGGGAAAAAATGAAAGTATCACTATATCAAATAAAAGAGGTATGTAATAATCAGAGAGAGGAGGAATCCACCTTCTTCATAAATCATTTTGCTACATTATTAGATGAAATGAAATCATTTATTGAAAGCAATACTTTTAAAGCAATCTCTCCCAAAGAATATGATGAAATCTATAACGAAATAATTTCATTAAGAGTATCCGTTGCGTCAAATGTATGTCACAGCATATATGATTTACTTATAAGAGATGAGACAAGTGATGCTATATCAATGCTTGTTGATATAAAACCGGAAATTCGTTTTCCTAAATACCAGGGAGAATATATATTATTGGCAAACAAACTTGTTTTAATGAAATCTCAACATCTCAACAGTTGTATGAATCATTTCTCTTGGATAGTTGATTCATATTCCGAATATATTCCACAAGATATATTCAAGTCTTTACTTGAGTTTATCCTAATTGCTTATGAACCATATTTTAATGGTAAACAAAACTGGAATTTACCCTTTGCTAAAAAGGAGGATTTTGAAAGTGGACTAATTAAGATTTATAGTGTGTTCAAAAAATGGGGTGGCATTAATGTCTTTTGGCAATCATATAAACCTAGATTTATAAATCATTAATAATCATCCTTATTATAATAAAAAGATTTTATCAATGACAATTGAGTAAGCAATTAGTAAACCCCGTCTTGCAAAGTCTATAAACATAAAGAGATGCCTCTTAAAAATTCCGATTTTTCTCTGAAAAAGTCCCTATTTTTACGAGACATCTCTTGTTTTTTATGAGATTCTTAAGTAATATCTTGTTCCTTTAAAGAGTGTGGCAACAGGTTTACCAGATCCTTGGAGTAGTCATTGTCATATTCATGGACATGGTTCAGAAAATAATTCATCCACTGCTTGAAGTCCACGTCTGCCGCCTTGCAGCATCCCATCAGGGAGTAGATAACGGCAGCATCTTCGGCAGCGTCATGATTGCCGCAGAAGAGATAGTTCTTGCATCCGACAGCTACGGGGCGCACGCTGTTCTCTATCAGATTCGTGTCGGGAAGATACCTTCCATCCATCGTATACCTCACCAGCCGGCGTGAGTTGTTCAGGAAGTAACAGATGGCTTTTCCTATGGGACTCTTCGGAAGTACTTTTCCTTGTTCACAGATACACCACTTCTCAAGAGCACATATGATGGGATAGGCAAGCCGCTTCCTCAACTCCATGCGCTGGAGGGTATCCATATGCTGGTCGTCTGCCATGCTCTCCACGTCATAAAGCATGCCGATCTGGGCCAAGGCATATTCCGCCCTCGCCTTGTCATGAGATAAAGCCCTGTCAAAGTACCTTCGGGTATGTACCCAGCATCCCAATGTCGTTATACCTTTCAATTTTTCCAGGATGTTGTATCCGGCATAGCCGTCCGTCTGTATGGCTCCCTGAAAATCCTTGAAGAGCTGCAGGACTACCCCGGCTCCCCGGGAACCTTCATTATAGGCGAAGAACACCAGGCCGTTGACCATGCTCCGTACCAGCCACAGGTAACCTTTTACCGTCCGGTGCTTCTCGTTGTCGATGATGGGAACCGTCGTTTCATCGGACTGGATGTAATCGGTGGACAAGATGAGTTCCCTCAATCGGTAGTAGGTTGGCCGCATCAGGTCGGCTACATCGTGGAACCAAACTTCGATTGTGGAAGAGGGTATGCTGACTCCCAACCGTTTGAACATCTATACCTGGCGGTAGAAAGGAAGATGGTCCACATACTTCCCGACCATCAAGTCCGTCAGCAGCGATGCGCTGGCATAGCTCTTGGCAATGGGTTCATTCTGTACAGGCGCTGTAACGATTTCCTTCGTCTTCTTGCGCATTCCTTTATGCCGTATGGTCACCCGGACGTACAGTTCGGCAGGCTGGAGTTCCAGGTGTTCGGACGTTTCGGTATCCTCGAACAGGATCCATTCGTCTTCATGACCCGGATAACCGTCAGGATAGATATATTCTTCCACGCGGCGGAGGTTGTCCGGAAGTTTCTGACGGACCGGAACCCGTTTTTCATGTTCCTTGACCGACACCTTTCTGCATTCGGTAACCTCCTCGACAGCCTTGCGGACCGTCTCTTCCTCTTCCGGAGTCATTTCCGGCAGGTCAAAGTCCAGCTTGAGCTGGTTGGGGTCATCAGGAATACGCCGCTTCTCGGACATGGCACCCCACATCTTGCGCTCCAGATAAAGAAGTTTCTGTTCAAGTTGGGCAATCTGGTTTTCCTTGGACCCCAAAGCCCGGTCGCGCTCCTGGATGGCCTTGTCTTTTTCAGCCGGTCCGGCTTCGTAGTCGGCCTGCATCCTTTTGACGTCCGACAGTTCCTTCAGCTGCCGTCCCGCTTTCACCGCCCGCCGGAACTCGGCGTCACGGTCGCTGAGCAGCTGCTCGATGAGGGCTTTCCGGTTGGAGGTTTCTGACATGGTTTCTTTTCTTATAGTGCAAAGATACGAAATCAGGCCGTTTTACCTCATTCCCAACCCGTAAAAAAATGACTTGGAACATTACTTTTTCTTGGGCTTCCACCGGCTGCACCGGTGAACTTCCGAAGGGGATATCCCTTGTACAATCATCATCAGGTCAGCCCATTTTATACCCTTTGAAGTGGCAGGGTCATCGGTATCAATGTCGGGAAGTTTGAAGGCTCCCCGTTCAAGCTTCATGTTGTAGATGACCAGGCCACCGTACTCGGCATGGAGTATCTTCAACCCGATCAATGATTTGTTGATAAAGATATAGGCATCACCGTCCTGAACATTCATGCCCATGAGGTTTGTCACAATACCGCTCAGCGAATAGAAGCTTTTGCGCATGTCCGTAGGATAAGGGTAAAGAAAAAAACGATTGGAATCATTGAGGTTAAACATGGGCTACCGGCATAAGAGGATTAACGAACGGAGCGTTTCCAGAGACAATTCACTCCGGATGCGCAAGATGGCACCGTTGGGATAGACCACTTCACTGGGTACATGATCCGTCGGTTCTTTAGATGTACCGGTGGCAGACATGCCCGGCTTACCGTTCCGGTGAAACATGTTCACCGGAACAAAACCGTTGACCTGCGGCAGCATGGCTTCTGTAAGTTTCTTACGCCAATAATAAAACTTGCTTTCTTCAAAGCCGGTGTTGTGACAATAGTCACGAATGGAAAGTCCCGTTGACTTCCATTCTTCATGAATCCATTTAAATGCTTCTAAAGTTAAGTTCTTCATTGTTTCACGTTTTAAATTCGCGCAAAACTAGGAAGAACTTTCAGAGGAGGAAATACGGGATTGGCTGAATGCTTACGGTTAACTTATATGGTATTATTTCTGTAATAAAAGAGCAGCTCTCCAGCTGCTCCATTTATACATCTAATCTTACCGTAACTTCACAGCTACTACTTTAAAAATCCAGAATAGTTTTAGCTCCTTCTAGTTACCCGGTTGAATTTCACAGCCCAACCGGATAGACCAGTTCCCTCTTAAAAAGAATTGGCAAAATAAATCTTCATGACTATAAATACACTATTTAATTCACACGAATATTACAAAAAAGAACAAGAAACAAAGAAAAGCCACCAACAAAGATAAATAAAATAAAGAATCCCCTACTTTCACAAGCGGGGGATTCAGCTATAAATTTAAAGTTTTTCTATTATCTAAGCATTTCTCTCACCAGAGAAACGACTTATTCTTGTTTATAATTTATTCTCTATTAAGATTATCTCTTAATATTGATTGTAATGTCTTGGCTGATAGTAAAGCCCCATACATCCTTAACTGTTACAGTGATATCACCGGTGGTATCGTATGCAGGGTTAACAGGTTCAACTTTAACATAGCCTTCAGAACCTTCTGTATCATCGGTAGTTTCTGTAGTATTTTTGATCTCTGTAACCTTCAAGACTTTATCGTCCTTAGAAGTTATAGTAATTGTACCATTTTCATTATATGAAATCCAGCCATATATCGTATTATTCTTTTTAGTGTTATCTGACGGGAATAATTCATACTTAGTACCTGCTGTAGAATAAGTCTTAGCCAAGAACTTAGATTCAACGATCTTCTGTTGATCTGTAGCATCTATTGATATACTCTTAGATCCATCAGCAGCAGAGATAGAACCTTCCTTAATCGGACTCTTCATTGTGATAGTAAACTTTTGAGCATTCTTGTCATCATCTGAATAAGCATACTTGCCAACATATTTAGCATCATCTACTTCAATAACGAATTTCTTACCATAAACCTTACTGTTCTTACCACTTTTAGCCATCAAGATAGCGTCAGATGCAGAAACATTTTCCTGAGTAAGAATAACGGTTCCTTTTGTTGCCTGTGACATAGCTGCAAGACCTACGATTGCGCCTTCTGCATTTTGGTCATCACCATTGATATAACCATTGGTCTTGAATGTTAAAGTAGTTGGTGTTGCCCCAGCAGGTTTCAACTTTTCAGCCAACTTAACGAAACCATAAGTCAAATCATACTGCATAGCAATAACATTATTGTCTGCTACATTGTAATCTTTGCTGAAGATGTAAGCTGTACCATCATTTGTACCATTGAACACACCTTGTTGTTTAACCAAGAATGTAGACAATTCAGGAATGTTCATTGTAAATGGAACCTTCACAGTGTTCAATACATCACTATTTTCTGCCAAAAAGCTGACAAGAACATAGTATTCTTTATCCAAAGCATAATCCTCACCTGTTGCAGGCCAATTTTGAGCAAAATTAGCAGAGAATTTAGTTGCATTCTTAGTATCCTGATTTGTGACATCACCATTATCTTTATTTTGAATCTGGAAAGTCACATTCTCAGGAGTGTCAATCAGTTTGTCTTTACCATTATCGGTACCAACTTGATACAATTGAGTGGTAGCCTTCACAACATCACTCTTCCATAAAGCTGCATTATTAGCGAGATCTGTAAACATCTTATCAAGAGATACAGAGAACTTGTCATCAGCAACTTTTGCTTTAATCATGTGATCTGTATTTGTCAAAACCGTTTGACCAGCAAAAGATTTGGCAACAGTCATCGGAATCCATTCATTTTTAACCTCTCCTTTTAACGTTACATAATGCACATGTACTTGGAAGTTTGCAGAAGTAATATCATCCGGACGTTTACCTACTTTAAAACTAGTCCCATTAATGTCCGTAATATTCCAACGTTGAATGGTAGCATCATCAATATGTAAATGAGCATCATAAATAGGTTTGTCAATTGTAATATTAACCTGACCAACATTTACTTTATTTACTTCAAGGTTTGAAGCCTGCAAAGATTCCTTATCACGCTCTGTAGCTTTAGAACTCACAACGGGATTGCCATTAACTTTCTCTACCTTTGCATCCAATGATATGTTACTATTATATTCAAATGTTAAATCATAATTTGTAGCGAAACCATTGTTTTCTTTTAAAGCAAAGGCAATAGTTTTATTTCCCTTTTTAAAATTTGCTATATAAGCATTATCTGAGTCATAAGTTTCACCTTCTTTGGCTGAAGTAGGGATTGACCACAAACCGTTACCGGATACGCTAGCTCTAACTAACAGTTCCTCGTAAGCTTCCGGTGCATCCAATACAATAGGAGCTTCCTTCATCTGAGAATTGATCATTGTGAAAGAGAACGCACTGGCGTCAACTGTAGCCGGAGCAACACGAATCAATAAAGAGCTATTTGAAGCCGATAATGTTGAAAGTACTTGTTTATCGGAAACCTTTTTGACTCCTTCTTCTTTATTCCACTTCTTTAAGTCTTCAGTTAATCCATCGATTCTTTTAAAGTTATATTTTATTCCTGTTTGAGCCTCTGTCAAATTTCCATTTATACAATAACCTAATACTTCAAGTTCTGTTATCAAAGAAGCAGCAGTAGGCAACTCTATTTCATCATACGCCTTTGTTTCAGTATTCCAAACTCTCAAAGTCCAAGCTTTAGTATTCGGATCTTGAACAGCACTGATAGGAGATGCTTTAAATGAAGTCTGTTCCAATTCTCCTTTTTCATTTACAAGACACCAAAATCCGTCTTTGTCAATTGTTGGAACCACAACTTTGCCTGTTTCTGTATTCTTTACTGCAAAGTAACCTGTTTCTTTATCATTAATGATAATAGCACCGGTAGCCTCATCGATCACAACTTTATCACCGGCTGCACCCGGTTCGCCTTGTGCACCGTCTTTACCATTGGTAACATTGTAAGTCTGACCATCATTCATGGTAAAAGTGAGACCGTTTTCAGTCTGAGTCACACTGGTAATGTACTTACCTTCTTTGATTTTGCTTTCCAATTCTGCAATTTGTGTTTTCACGCCATCGATTTGTCCTTGCAGATTATCGATATCATCGTCATAATCTTTACAAGATACAAATGTCCCTGTTGACGAAACCATTAAAGCTCCGAACAGGATTGCACTTAAAAATTTTTTGTTCATAATGAATTTAAATTTATAAATTTAAAAAAATAAAAATTGGTTGTTCATATTTGGTTTTAAAGGACTTAATTATCTTACATTTCATTTTTCCATTTGTATGTCATATAACGTTTCGGCGTATATCCCGACTGTCTGCCAAAAGCGGCATAGAAAGTACTTTTGGATGTAAAGCCGCTCCGTTGGGGAAGTTCCTTCAACGGACAGTTTCCTGCACGTAAGAGTTCTTTGGCATATTCTATCCTGTAGCTGTTCACTAATTTCTTCAGACAGCATCCGAAATACCTGTTTATCACATTCGACAGATAGGTCTGGTTTGTCTCAATCATCATACTCAATTTCTTCAGGGACAGTTTCGGATCAAGAAAAACCTGTTTTATCTCCAAGAAGTAAAGAAGGGACTTGTAAATATCCAAATCCACCTTTCTTGTCTCAATTCCACTTGCAACAAACTCTTTCCGCCACTGTTTTTCAGCAGCATCAAAAAGCAAGTCCTTCTGTCTTTGCGAAACAAAAGAGGCTTTTTTACGTTTCAGAAATAGATATTCCATAAAATTTCCCCTGTTCCAACTTTATTCAAGTACGGTTAAACTCTTAATTTTGCTGCAAATATACATACTTTATTGAAAACTCATCTATTTTTCTCATAAAAAAATTTAGTTTCTCGTAAAAAAGTGGCTTTTTCAGTATTTTTCAGGCAATTATATAAAGTATGGATGGGGGGGGGGAATATACATTAATTATATGAAGCTAATGAATGCTGTTTATAAGTTTCATTCCTATTTGCCATGGAACATAAAACAGCATGGGTATGGTATTATTATGGTTAAGGGAATGTTTGGCTTATGACTTTTTATGAAGCATCTTCTCGATTTGTGATAAATATAGTTTCAAGGCCGGTCGGATTCTTTTAATTCTTCCGGCCTGTTTTTATTATTACCCCAGAAAACACAGTATATCATTCAGGGTATTATCGTCCAGCTCTTCCAGAGCAACCAGAACAGTACCGTTAGTTGCATATAAAACTCCGCTTCCGCCAAGAAATACATGGGTTATCGGATATGTATTGCCTTTTCTGTCTGCTATATACATATCTATACTCCTGTCATTCTCCTTCAGGCAGAGTCCCATGATACTATCCAAAACCATTCTTTTATCCATAACCTTCCGATATTTCATCCAAAAATACAAACTTATTATTTGAATAAGTAATATTTAACATACATATTTGCCCTGTAAACAACACTAAGAAAATATCAAAGGTCCTTTTTTAAATGTCTAACCATCAAAATGTAACTGTGAAGTTATATTTGATAAGTCTTTTCAGATGATCGGAGGATCACCTTTTTATTGTAACCTCTCAGACACGGAATTGTTTTGAACGAAATGAAATCATTCTCCAAATCGTTAAAACACTATTCCTGCCGGTTCAAATCCTAATATCTGAATTAAAACCAAACATGTTTTTATGTTTACAGATTTTATCAACAGAATATTAGGTCCGAACCAAGACCTTCGGTCTCTAATCGCTTGGAAAACGCTGAGCCAAGTGTTATCGTAAAAAAAGACAGTAGCCCAAAACAACCTGTCCCTGAAAAATACAGAAAAGACGTAGTATTACTCCGGAGCAAATATGGGGATGCTTTTAAAACCGGATTCTATATTAATCTTACACTTCAAGAGGCTTTATCAGTCATGCCGAGAGAAAGAAGAATTGATTCATACAGAAGGTTGCAATCTTATTTGAAAAGGGAATTAGGCTTTACATTATTAATCACATCACAAAAAAGTAGATCTAAATCTACAGCATTATGAAAAACTATTTTATTGCATACGGGACAATCCTGAACACTAGAATGGATATTAAAGAAATGGAGGAAAAAGTGAATCACGCCTTGAATATGGATACTGCCGGACTTGTGAGATTCGGAATCAAGGAAATCAGCGAAAAAGACTAGAAAATTTAAAGTCACCTGACCCACTTTTATAACCGAAACTGACCCACTTGGATTATAATAAAAATTGACCCTATAGAATTACCATATTTCAGTCTTGTTTTTGTACTTTACAAAGCATTTTAGCCCGGTATTATTAACCGAATAAAATTTTTAAAAGAATGAAAATAAGAATCAAGCACATACTGCGGTGTTACCAGTCAGGAATGAGTATCTGTAGTATCAGCTCTTCTCTTCTGATTTCACGTAATACAGTCAAACGATATATCCGTATATATGAAGATATGGGTATAGAACTTGAACGCCTGTTAAAAATGGACGAGCAGCATCTGCATGAGCTTTTCGGTGCGGAGACTGACAATGAACCATCAGGATCTGCAGAGTATAAATATCTTCAAGAACGTATGTCCGAGTACATAAAACGACTTAAAGCCCGTGGAACAACAAGAAGGTCCTTGCATGAGGAATATCTGAGAGATCGTCCCCAAGGTTACAGCTATTGTTCATTCTGCCTGTATCTCAGACGTGAAAGGGAGGTAAAAGTACCGGTTGAACGCATAGATCATATAGCCGGAGATCAGATGTATGTGGATTTTGCCGGTGACAAACTCTATATTGCAGACAGGAATACAGGTGATAAGGTTCCCGTAGAAGTCTTTGCCGCTATACTTCCTTGCAGCCAGATTACTTATTACGAGGCTGTACCATCACAAAAGAAAGAATATCTTATCCAGGCGTGTGAAAATGCTTTCCATTATTTTGGAGGTGTACCAAATGCCATAGTTCCCGACAACCTCAAATCTACCGTAACAAAGCCCGGAGGAACAGAGCCGGTAATAAATGATGACTTTGTTGCTTTTGCAGACCATTACGGTTGTGTTGTCTTTCCGGCAAGAGTGCGCAAGCCAAAAGACAAGGCTCCGGTTGAAAATGCCGTAAGACTGCTTTACAGGGAGGTATATTCAAAGATGACAGGATTGAAATTCAATGATCTTGAAGCCTTGAACATAGAGATTAGGAAGCATTGAACATCCGAAAGATGTACAATCGCAGCTACAGCCGTAGGGAACGTTTCCTTGAAGTCGAAAAAGACAGGCTGCATACATTGCCGACAACAAAGTTTATATCAAAAAGTCGGAAAACAGCAACTGTCATGAGAAACAGTTATGTGTCGCTCAACAACCACTATTACAGTGTTCCTAAAGAGTATATCGGCGATACTGTAGAATTGCTGTATGATGGGGATACAGTGGAGATATATCATAAATTCAGACACATAACGACACATCGCAGGGATGATACGCCTTTCACCTATTCAGAAAAACCGTCCCATAAACTTCCCGGAGTACTACATGAATGCAGAATCAGAATGGATGATATATACCGAAAGGCACGTGAAATCGATCCGGTAGTGGAAGAATACATAAAACTTGTGGCCGTTGCCAAAAAATATCCGGTTCAAGCCGTACGTTCATCCGATGGTATATTAAGTCTTGTGGAACGTTTCGGACACGACAGAGTGGTTCTTTCATGCCGGATAGCAATAGAATTTGGCATGTTCGGATACAACGAGCTTGAAAGTATTCCGGCAAACAGGGAAAATGAAAAGTATCATGTCCAAATGGAAGGGCCGGCTCCAGAACTCACCCCTAAACACAGAAATCTCAGAGGCAAGGATTATTTTAACTCTAAAAACATTAATGAAAATGATAAGTAATAATAAAACAAACAGAACTTTTGGGAAAAATATAGATAGAATAATGGAACTACTCTCCAAATTACGTTTTTACGGTATGCTTGAAACATACAGAAATGACTGCAGGACTACATCCTCTGATGGTATGACAAACGATGAATTCCTTAAATGGCTTCCAGAAAGCAAGTATGATTACAGACGCAATGTAAGCATTGAGCGACTGATAAGGTCTGCATACTTCAGATATAAGGCATATATCGAGGAAATAGACTATACAATAAAACGGAATCTTAACCGTAACGGCTTGAAAGACTTGCATCTCTTGATTTTATAAGAGACGGACAGAATATTTTCATCACAGGAAGTTCCGGAACAGGTAAAAGCTATATAGCTTCGGCGATAGGATATGAAGCATGCAAAAATGGAATAAAGACTTTGTACTCAAATGCGTCAAAACTTATGGGCAGCTTAAAATTGCCAAAAATAAGGGCACTATAGAATCCGAGATGAAAAAATAGAAAAGTGCCAACTGCTGATTCTTGACGATCTGTTTCTTATAGGACCGGATGCCGGGGAAAGGTCAATCCTTATGGAAATAATAGAGGACAGACACGGATTAAAATCAATCATAATAACATCACAACTTCCAGTTGAAAGCTGGTATGATGCAATTGGAGATCCTACTGTAGCTGATGCAATCCTGGACAGAATTGTACATACTGCACACAAAATTGAACTAACGGGAGATTCTGTAAGAAAGATTAATGCTAAAAAGAAGTAGTATCTACTGTAAAGAATTATAATTGAAACTGACCCGGGTTAAAATGCATTTTTCTCTACTTAATTCTAAGATATTTTTGATGGGTCAATTAAGGGTATAATAATGGGTCAATCGACTTTATATTTTCCAATTTGTTAAGATACTCGCATCTTTTTTTAGCTTGATTTTTTTTAGCTCTTTCATATTAATTCCTTAATTAAAGTTAAACAATTAATGTATTACTTCTTAACAGTTTTGATTGTCTGTGATTTTACTTTTATATTCTATATTAGCTATATTAGTTCTTTTATATAGGTTACTTCAATATCACAACTACAGGGTTATCATCTTCGTTGGCACTCTCATTATATTCCGTTGCAGGAATAAGGCCGAGGAAAGTTCCGTCTTCAGTTACAGTCTGCAACTTATTGATGCTGATATTTTTATTGTTATCAAGAATAGATTCTGTATCCGAAATCTTCACTTCATGAGTTTGCTTGTCAAATACGCCATAAAAGTTTTTGGTTTTTCCTATATTGTAATAATTTGTTTGAAATACGAAATAAAGACATTTCTTGCCTTCCAGCACGTAGTCTATAGAAATACGGTTTTCACAGCCATCCACATCAAAACGCTTTTCGTAAGGACAATGCCAACTGCCTAAGTCGAAAATCAATCTGGATTCCAGCTTGTTTTCGGATGCCACATAAATCGTATCATTAAATCTTTCTTTTAAATAAGTATTCCCTTCAAAGTTCCATATTACTGGATCTTCTCTATAGCTGAAAGATAACCGGTCATTTTTTAATTGACGAATAATACAGGATGGACATGTTACCACATTTCCATATCCACAGTAAGTAATAGGAATGCCCTGATAATCATCTTGTGTGGCTTTTTCTTCTGCATAACCGGATATCGTCTTGCTTATCTGTCCTGTTTTCCAATCATAAACTGATATTTTACTTGTCTCTGTTGGAAAATAGAAGTAGAGTTTTCCTCCTGATGAAATCTGTGAGGCCATTTGAAGAATAATTTCATTGGGTATCGTTAAGTTCTCTATGAAATTACCGTTGGAACCAAAGCAAAGAATTTTTTGTCCTGAAGCCTTAATCATAATCCTTTCTGCCTTTTCATCCACCCAGAATACGGGCATATCATCTATCAGATTATATTCACCTTTCCCTTGCCCTATCATTCCTACTGTGGATATAAATTTACCAGTCTGGGCATCAAACATTTTCAAAGGTTGACCTTGAGAGGATACCAGGATTTTATCTTTCAACAATCTCACATAAGGACGGTCGCCGATTAATGAACTATCCGTTGTTTCCAACAGAACGTAACTAACCTCCTTACTTTGTATATCTTCTAAACATAATTGACTCAGATGCTGCATAGGGGTTGCAACGTTTATTGTACCATCTTTTTCAATATTACCTGAGCAGGCTACAGCAAGGGAAGTTAAACCCATCAACAATAGAATATCAAATATTTTCATAATATACTAATGAAATTAAAACAAAAAAAAATCATATATAAAAATATTTGCGTATTATTAACTTTACAATTTAAAGTGGAATAACTATCTGTATGCTAATATAATGCGCATAATAAGTTTTGCAATATTAATTGAATTTCTGAATATATGCAAGTAAATCGTAAATAAATCACTCAATTTAACTACGTATATTTTATTAAAAGCAGTCTCAATAAACCTTGATTTCCAGATAAACTATTTTATTTGTACAATGTTGAAGGCATTACTTTTGATGTTTTTTCTTTATCATTTATTATAAATGTAATGTCTATATAACGTAGGAAAAACTTGGGAAGAATTTAGTAGACTAGTATAGTTCTTACCTTATCAACAAAATGGAATATCAGAAATGTATTTCAAATACTGTCGTATGTGATGCATTTTTCTCAAAGATAATTCTCATTAAATATTTGTTTGACTATGGCTTCCACATAATAAGTCGTTTCAGTAACGATATGGTATTATTTTATCCTATCATTATAAACGAGAACAGGAAAATAAGATTGTCTAAAGTTATATGCCTGAATGATTGAATTTTAAAATATGAGCATGAATACAATGTGAATAAGGTAAGACTTTAGGGACTGACAATATGGTCATAAACACTTAGACGATTTGTGAGCATGGTAAAGGATCTATTTGTTCTTAGTGATATTTGATGACATTTGAAGCCGTCTGATGACAAGCTTATATCACATCGGTTTAAGCCTTATATATTTGCAGTCGAATTCAAAATTTATGTCAAACCCAAAA
>OGDP01000147.1_pt1 | contig 73443 bp, 44 predicted proteins | sample 1570441 | NCBI WGS metagenome assembly OGDP01 (sample SAMEA2581961, study PRJEB24529) | metagenome | biome: Human gut stool | place: China | collected 2011
GAACAAACTTACAACTGAATCCTGTTTTCATTTACACAAAATTCTGGACAGTGTCTTTGCTCGCCCGAAAACAGTTTGCTTTGTGTATTCGGGCAACCCCTGTCACTACAGGCATTTCCAATACCTGTAGTCTTAGTCGTCAAAGAGTTTGGCTTTTCTGGAAACCAGTCTCAATGTAATTTTCCCTTCATTGATTATCCTTAAGATATCCTCTCCTCCTTTATTAACCTTACATAGAGAAATTTTCGGTCCCATGATTTTATCAATGCGCACTTCTCCTACTTTATCTTCCATATAATTACCGTCAATCATACCATCTTCCATTACATCAAACCGTTGACCTTCCTTTATGGGATCGTCATATCCCAGGTTGATATAAACCGTTTTGGCTTTTTTCCCATTATCACCGGCAAGTTTCAAGATACTGCCATAAACCTTAAAGTAATTCTCTATAAAATTTCTCATTTCATATGACATGCCCAACAGTGAATGTTCCAGTGCTGCAAACTGACTTGCATCTTTGCCCGAAGACGAACCGGTTTCTTCGTAAATCCTTGTACCGATAGTGGTTCCGTCACTGGTACGAATCAAGTCCAACTGTAGTTTAAACTTCTCTTTAAAACTGTTCTCGCGGCTGTGGTAACGAGGATGTGAACTTCCGTCGTCAGTAGCTTCGCGTGACACTATATTCCCGCGTAGCAGATAGTCTGCCCGAAAGCGGCGTGCATCTTCCAATGGGCTCAAATTAAGGTTGGCACCTACGGAAACAGCATCAATGATATTCACACGATTCGTTTGTTGTATACCGTCCAGTACAACATTCCGAATGGTGCTGAGAACTTTATTGGGAATTTTGATCTCGCTATTGAAATCATCGATATAAATCGTGTATTTCTGTGCGGATACCCCTAAGGATATCAGTAGTGACAGGCAAATTAACAGGACTTTGTTTTTCATTACGTCATGGATTTGTAGGGTTTGTAATGCAGTTGTTTGACGAAATTAAAAATATTGTTGCTCATTTGCAAACGAATAGGGTTAAAAATACCCATTAAGGGAGTTATTTTCGGAATAAAATGATTGAGTGACTGCTGCCATGTTACTCTTATATCCGTTAAAAGTATTGTTAATCGGATGAGGGACAGGTAGAGGTGGATTTGATAGAAGGGAAAGGATTTTACTTCCGATTTATTATTTCGGTTTGAAAGGAGTAAAAGATAAAGGGTGTGTGTCAAAACTAGAATAGACTATCAAATCTTGCCCCTATCGGCAAAATGACAGCATCATCAACGTTTGGACACACTCCTTTTAAATATTCTTACTTGTTCAGTTTCCAGGTAAATCCGTCTTTTGTATCTTTTACTTCAAAGCCCAAAGCGGCCAGCTCGTCGCGAATCTTGTCGCTGGTAGCCCAGTCTTTGTTGGCTTTTGCCTGCATGCGTTGTTCCAGCAACATGTCTACCACTTTGCCGTAAGCCTCTTCGCGTGCTTCGTTGTTGGCAGTTTCTTCTTTCAGACCGAGAATTTCGTACATGAAAAGAGGGAATAAGCTTTTCAGTTCTTCCAAGTCTTCTTCCGAAATAGTCGCTTTCTTGTCGAGAACCGTATTAATCATTCGTGCACCGTCAAACAGATGAGCGATGACAATCGGTGAGTTGAGGTCATCATTCATCGCTTCATAGCATTTGGCACGAAGTTCTTTTATACCGTCTATACCGGTAGTCTGTTTACCCGGAGTGATGCGTTCCAACCCTTTTACGGCTTCTTGCAGACGTTGCAATCCCTTTTCGGCAGCTTGCAGGGCTTCGTTGCTGAAGTCCACCGTGCTGCGATAGTGTGCCTGAAGGATGAAGAAACGGATGGTCATCGGACTATATGCCTGTGTCAGCAACTTGTGTGAGCCTTCAAAGAACTCGCTCAGGTTAATAAAGTTGCCATAACTCTTGCCCATCTTCTGTCCGTTGATGGTAATCATGTTATTGTGCATCCAGTAGTGAACCATATCGTCTCCCTGCGAAGCCACACTTTGTGCAATTTCACATTCGTGGTGTGGGAAAATCAAGTCCATGCCTCCACCGTGAATGTCGAAATGTTCACCCAGGTATTTCTTGCCCATAGCAGTGCATTCGCAGTGCCATCCGGGGAAACCGTTGCTCCATGGGCTGGGCCAGCGCATGATATGTTCCGGTTGAGCTGCTTTCCACAAAGCGAAGTCGGCAGGATTATGCTTTTCGCTTTGTCCGTCGAGTTCGCGGGTGGTATTCAGCACATCGTCCAGGTTACGTCCCGATAGTTTGCCGTAATGATGATCCTTGTTGTATTTTGCTACATCAAAATACACGGAACCTTCACTTTCGTAAGCATATCCGTTTTTCATGATTTCTTCCACCAGGCGGATTTGCTCGATGATATGTCCCGAAGCATGCGGCTCGATGCTGGGCGGAAGTACATTGAGGGCTTCCATTGCTTTGTGGTAACGGTTCAGGTAATATTGTACCACTTCCATCGGTTCCAATTGTTCAAGACGTGCTTTTTTTGCAATCTTGTCTTCACCTTCATCGGCATCATGTTCCAAATGACCTACATCGGTGATATTTCTCACATAGCGCACTTTGTATCCCAGATGGGTGAGATAACGGAACAGGATATCGAAGGTGATGGCCGGACGGGCATGTCCCAGATGGGCATCGCCGTATACCGTAGGGCCACACACATACATACCTACATGAGGCGCGTGAAGCGGAACAAAAAGTTCCTTTCTGCGACTTAATGTATTGTAAATGGTTAGTTTATTTTCCATAATTCATCCAATTAGAAATGCAAAGGTATAAATTTAATGTGTGGAATAGGCAAACAATTAACAAAAAAAACGGATTTGGCATTACAATATGAGAGGATACTGCATGAACAGTTTGCTATGCAGGTTTCTTTTCGGCATGATTGGTCAACTTTTTTAATTAGAGTTGGGGTTGTGTCAAAACGTGGATAATGCTGTCGTTTCGTTCGTAGGAGTGAGGTTTGCTCGCCCGAAAACGGTTTGCTTTGTGTCTTCGGGCAGGCAACCCCTGCCTCTACAGCTGAAACTGGATAGGCCGGTTTAGTTTTGGCGCACTCCCTTTTGTTGAGATTTACAACTTCCCTTCGTCTCTTCTGTCGTCAATTCCCAATTTTTCGATTTCCTGAATGGATAAGCCTGTAATGTCGGAAATGGTTTCATAGTCCAGTCCTTTTGCTTTCATTTTCAGTGCATTTGAAAGTCGTTCTTCTTCTCGTCCTTTTTTCATTCCTTCTTCTCGTCCTTTTTCTCGTCCTTCTTTCAGTCCTTCTTCTGTAGCTTCCCTACGAATGTCTTCTTCCACTATCCGGCTTACCCGATAGCGATCCACTGCTTTGTCATAAGCTATTCTGTTTTCTTCCGATAAATTGGCAACAGCAGCCAATTGGTCCAAGTATTTAAACACTTGTTCCTTCAGTGCATCCGGCATTCTGTTCCAGTCATTCATATTCTTCAATGCATACATTAATTTCTCATACAATGTCTCACATTCAGCAAGTTCCTTATTGAAATAAGGGAATTGCAGATAAATTTGGCGTAGATGGGGGTTGACCACTCGTCCCGTATCCCTGTCGGCGAGCACTATATCCGTGCGGAATTTCTTATCCAGTCCGTCCTCCTTGAAATTCATCAGGAAGATGCCGTATACGGTACTCAGTCTATAACGGGAGCCATACGGGACACTACTTTCACATACCATGCCGTCCGTATCCTTCTCGACGGGTATCTTTATTGTATCGGGAGGCGGAAGCTCGGTCAGCCTGCCTACGGCACGGCATACATAATACAATGTACGGTCCAGAAAATGGCTGTGCCAACGATTTTGCATCTCTACAATGATATACTCGCCACTGTCCGTACGACAATAGAGGTCATAAATGATGCCTTTGTCATGCACATTGTCCGTATGGTCTTCCTTGTCAAGGAAACAAAGATCCTCTATATGATGTTCGCCCGCAAGCAACTCATTCAGCAGGGTGATGAGCAGTCCTTTACTGGCAGGTTGCCCGAAGATGACCTTAAACCCCAGGTCGGTAAAGGGATTGACGAATCGTGACATATTCATTTTTTATTTGAAATCAAAAGTACGCATACTTTCGGGAACACCCAAAAAATATGTGCTTTATTTTTCCGATATTGCAATTCCAGCTGATATTCAGAATCTAATGACCTTTCTGTCTTACTCTCCTTTCACACATAACAAGTGCTGAAACGTCCTGCTCATAGGGCTTTTGTGTGAAGGCTGCTTTTATCAACTTTCTTTTTCTCCTATTGGATAATTCCCCCTCCCAACACCACGTCTTCCCGATAAAAAGCGGCTGCCTGTCCGGTAGCAATGGCGGTGAGCGGCTCGTGCAATTGCACATGGAGCGTATTGTCCGCTTGCAGCGTCACTGTGCAGCGATTGGCTTGTTTGCGATAGCGTATTTTCACAATCACATCATCCTTGCAGAGTAATGCGTCAGGATTTGTGATATTCCAGTCTTTCAATGTCATTTCTGTTTTTTCCAACGCTTTTAAATTACTCAATATCACTTTATTTTCTTCGGGAAATATCTCTTTTACAAAGACAGCACGATTTAAATCGATTCCCAGCCCCCGTCGTTGGCCGATGGTATAGAAAGGATACCCTTCGTGATATGCAATGAAGTTTCCCATTTCATCGAAAAATTTGCCGGGCTTAATGCTATCTTCCGGCAGCTCGCGGCGTAAAAACGTGCGATAGTCCATCGGGCAAAAACAAACGCCCAGACTGTCACGTTTATGGGCAGCTTTTAAAAAACCTCGTTCTTCCGCAATTTCCCGAACCCGGATTTTGGTGAGTTCACCCATAGGGAGCAACATCCGTTGCAGAATATCTTGTGGAAGCCCCCATAAAAAGAACGACTGGTCTTTGTCAGGGTCTGCTCCGGCAGTGATGTGGTAAAATCCGTCGATGAAACGTTTGCGGACATAGTGACCGGTAGCAAAATGATAGATGCCCAATTCATCGGCCAGCTGTTGCAGAAGTGGCCATTTGAGGTTATTGTTACAGAGCGTGCAGGGCACAGGGGTATGTCCGGCCATGTATTCGCGGATAAAATAATCAATGATTGTTTCTCGGAACATATTGCGAACGTCGTAGGAGATATGCTTGATTTTCAGTCGTTCACATAAAGTCCGTGCGTCATCCAAATATTCCGTATCTCCTTCTTTTTCATAAAAACGAAAAGTGACACCGGTCACTTCGTATCCGGCATCCTGTAACAGTAAGGCGGCAACGGAACTGTCCGTTCCCCCACTCATCCCCAGTAGAACTTTATTGTTTGGCTTCATTGGGGCAAATATACGAAATCAAAATGAGTTCTTTTATATCCTGCATTCAGTCATTTTAGTTCAATATTACTTCTCCACGTCTGTGGTTAAACTTAACCACAGACGTGGCTAATGTTAACCACGGTCGTGGTTAGAGTTCTTCACGGCCGTGAAGAAGCAATATCGAATGGCTTGTCTGACAAAGAGAATAGGATGAAAAAACGTTAATCGAATGATATATATATGCGTAGGCTTATGCGTACGTACGTGTAGCCCGATGCGTATATACGTGTAGGCTTACGTGTATATATGTGCAGGCTTATGCCACCGTATGTAGTTTGGCGTGTGCAAAAAGACCTTGAGGTTTTCAAAAAAGCTCGGTATGTTTCTTAAAAACTTCAGCACCTTTTTAAAAAAGCTCGGCATCTTTTTCATGTAGGGCAAACAGGATCATCCCCCCCTCACTAAGTCGGTTATTCCTTCTTTTCCGTTCATCCTTACATTTTAATTAAAATACATTGATCATCAAGTGATTAATAATGAAAGGACATCCCCTCATCCCTGTTTCAGCCGCGCTTCCCAAGTCCCTTCACAATCTGCCTTCAGTACTTGTTCCGCCGGGAGAAATTTTATAAATGAAGGGAGGTTGAAAGGGTGATGAAACGATGCCCATTCACTACCGAAACTCCCATCAACAGGGCGTCTCAACGGCTGATGAAAGGAGGAAGGGAGAAATGATCCGGATGATATGGGAACTTTAAGGAAAGGAGAATATATAAAACCCTGCCATGGGGGGCTTTCCAATATCCCATGGCAGAGTTTGAAAAATTATTTTAACGGAGTGATAGTGAAGCCCCAGCTATAAGACTGGTTCGGGTTAATCAAAGCCCATTTTTCGGGCCATGCTCCCCAGCTGTCATAACCGCCTACGCCTTGTTGCTGCATATCTATGCATACCTCTACGAAATCACGCGGAGTAATGTCATTGATATGAGTTTGGCGGCGGAGAACATTTTTTGCCTTAGCTTCGCTGCGATTGGCAATTTCTTCGGCCGAGAAATTGTTCCATTGGCGCGGACGATTAGTGGCTTCTTCCGAATCAAAATCTTCTACTGAGTTACGCAAGGCATTGAAACCGAAAGTCTTGTCGGCTGTGATGCGCAACCCTTTGCCGTCTTTTTTGCTTAATGCTACCCAACGGGTATCGACGTGATGGCCGTTTTCTTGCGGACGAACATAGGGGAAGTACATATCATCGGCTGTTGTTTTATAGAGGTCGACGATGGTTCCTGCCTTGCGGTCGATATAGTTTTCTTCAGGGCCGCGGCCGAAGTAGGCAACTTGGTTCATTTCTGCCGGCAGACGGAAACGTACACCGATACGAGGTACTTCTGCTTTGATGTCTGCTGCCTTGAAGTCACAACCTACATGTAGGCTGCCGTTCTTGCCAAAGGTGTAATTTACAATGTATTGGTTGCCGGCAGGCAATGTGTAAGTGACACTCAGAGTGTTGTCGGCAAAGGAAGTATGGGTTACTTTGAAGTCCTTGCTCGATTGTTTCCACACGTGGGTGCGCTTGGGCTCGCCGTTACCGTAATCATTGTCATTCGGTGCACGCCAGAAGTTGGGTTGAATGCCGAAGCCGTCTTTGAAGTATTCGGTGCCGTTTACTTTATAAGAGGTAACGATGCCACTCTTTTCGTTCAGGACAAATTGCATTCCGCTGCCCGAAACCACCATCTCGTCTCCGTTCTTCACTGCTTTCATTCCCTTGCCTGCCATGAACTCGTCTCTCAAAGGCTCGATAGGCAATTGGAATTGGTCACGTGCAATTTCGTGACCTGCCGGAATCAGGATTTCAGGTTCGACGGCAATGACGTGGAAATTGACGAAGTATTCGGTATCTTTCTTGGCTTTCAAACCGTTTACGTTGACCGTGAATTCTTTGGAGGCCTGCGGAGCAATGTCTAACGAGACTTTTCCGCTTCTTATAATCTTGTCGTTGGCTTTCAGCTCATACACAATCATATACTTCTTCAGGTTGGTGAAGTAGAAACGGTTGGTGATAAGGAACTTGCCTTGTGCCGCATCGGTCATCTCGAAGCCTACATTCTGATAAGCATATTTCACTTCTGCCATGGCAGGATGCGGAGTGCGGTCGGGACTGACGATACCGTTGCAGAGGAAGTTGCCGTCGCTGGGTGCGTCTTTTCCGAAATCGCCGCCGTATGCCCAGAACGGACGTCCGTTTTCATCTTTTTGCAGAATGCCTTGGTCCACCCAGTCCCAAATATATCCGCCCTGCAGATTGGGATATTTGTAAATGGCTTGCCACTGTGCCCACAGACCGCCGGTGGAGTTGCCCATGGCGTGTGCGTATTCGGATGGCATGATAGGACGGTCACTGCCTTCTTTGCCAATGGATTCAAACCAGCTTGCACCGGGATACTGAGGAACGAACATATCGGTATTCCATTCCCATTGTGCGCGTTCGTAGTTCACAGGGCGGTTCATGCCTTTGGTTTCACGGTCTTTCACCCAAAGGTAAGTCTGATAGAAATTATATCCGTTTCCGGCTTCATTACCCAATGACCAGAAGGTTAAAGACGGGTAGTTCTTATTGCGTTCATACATATTGATGGTACGGTCCATGTGGGGTTTCAACCATTCGGGGTTGTTGCCCAGTGTGCCGCCTTTGCGGAGGTCGTATTTCATGCCGTGGCTTTCAATATTGGCTTCATCGTATACATAGAGACCATATTCGTCACAGAGTTCATAGAACTTGCGGTCTTGCGGATAGTGGCACAGACGAACGGTATTGATATTGTGTTGCTTCATCAGTTCAAAGTCTTTGCGCATCAGTTCTTCGGGAACATAGTGACCGGTTGCTTCGTTGTGCTCGTGAATGTTCACACCCTTCATCTTTAACGGCTGGCCATTGACAAAGAAGCAGATATAAGGCTTGCCGTTTCCTGCAATTTGGTCAATCGGTTTGATTTCAAAGCGACGGAAGCCGACATTGAACGGAATAACTTCTGTTATTTTTCCATCTTCTTTTAAAGAAATCAATAATTTATAAAGGTTGGGCTGTTCGGAAGTCCAAGTCTTTACATTGTTTAATGAAGCATTGAAAGTAACGGTATTTTTTCCGTCTGCACTTACACTGCAAGGTGTCTCGGCAGAGGTAACAACTTTCTTGTCGGCATCCAGCAACTCGTAAGTTACGGTTACGTTCTTGTTGGCGGCGGTATGGTTGGTCACATTCACGTCCAGTTTGAAGATACCGTTCTTATAGGTATCGTCGAGGGTAGAGACTACTTCAAAGTCCTGAACGGCAGTCTTGGGCTGTGAGAACAAGAATACATCTCTTTCGATTCCGCTCAGGCGCCAAAAGTCCTGACACTCCAGATAAGAACCGGTGCTGTAGCGGAAGCATTTTACTACCAATGAGTTCTTGCCCGGTTGCAGATATTTGTTAATCAGAAACTCTGCCGGATTCTTAGAGTCTTCGCTATATCCGACTTCTTTTCCGTTGAGGTATACATAAACGCCTGATTTAGCTCCTTCCAGGCGGAGGTATATATCACGTCCGTCCCAATTGGAGGGAATCTCGATGTCTCGCTGATAAACACCTACCGGATTGGCCTCGGGCAAATGCGGAGGTTGCGGGTTGCTGGGCTGGAAGTCGTATGGCTGATTGGTATAGATGGCTGTTCCATATCCTTGTACCTCCCAGTTGCCGGGTACATTGATTTCTTTCCATGTAATGTCGGCGCCGGGCTGTTCGATGTTGGCAGGTAAATCTTTGTAGGCATCTACGTAGTAGAAGTTCCACTTTCCGTTCAGTAATTTGTAATAAGGGCTGTTTTCGTATTTGCCGGTCAGTGCCTGTCCCGAGTTATCGTATGACATGAAAGCCGTGCGGGGAGCTTCTTTGTTTACTGCTACGGTTTGGATATCTTTCCAATAAGGAAGCTTGGTCCCTTCTGCACTGATGGTTTGTGCTGAGAATGCACAGACAACTGTGCCAATGAGGTATCTCAATAAGGTTGTTTTCGTAATATTCATAGATTATCAGTTGTTTAAAGAAAAAGGGCGCTATTGCCGGCGCCCCTCTCTTAAGTCCTTTACATTTTATTAAAATAAGCAATTTATTGGATTTCTTCCGATAATTCAGCACCAGCCTTGAATTTGATTGCTTTTTTTGCTTTAATGGTGATAGATTCTTTGGTCGCCGGGTTGATACCCATTCTTTCTGCTTTTTCTACAACCGAGAAAGTACCAAAACCAACTAATGATACTTTGTCACCACTCTTCAGAGCATTTGAAACTGCTGAAACTACTCCTTCAACAGCTTTCTTTGCATCGGCTTTGCTCAAGCCTGATTCAGCGGCTACTGCGCTGATTAGATCTGCCTTATTCATAATGAAAACGATTAATTATTAATGTAATACAAAAGAAATTTCAAAATCAAGGACAAATATAAAGTTTCAAAATTAGAAATCAAACAGATAGCCTAAAAAAGATAAGCCAAAAATCAAAAAAACGTAAGAGAATGGGGTTTTTCTGCTAAATAACAGAATAAAATTGTAAATTTGCAAGCAATCAATGAATTATAGAAGAAAATAATATGAATAGTATACCTGTTGTAACAAAGAATATATTGATAATAAACGTGCTATGCTTTTTCGGAAGTGTGGTGGCTGCAAAGTATGGAATTGATTTAAATGATTTGCTGGGACTGCATTTTTTTCTGGCTTCCGATTTTAATCCGGCACAGTTGATTACATATATGTTTATGCACGCTGGTTTTCAGCACATATTTTTTAACATGTTTGCAGTGTGGATGTTCGGGCGTACGCTTGAACAGGTTTGGGGATCGAAACGTTTTCTGTTTTATTATATATTGTGCGGTATCGGTGCAGGTTTGGTACAGGAGGGAGTGCAATATATTCAGTATGTCACCGAATTGGTCAATTATGAGGGGGTTAATACGGGAGTTGCCGTGATTCCGATGGCGGAATATCTCAATCTGATGACTACGGTAGGGGCATCGGGGGCCGTATATGCTATCTTGCTGGCTTTCGGTATGTTGTTCCCCAATAGTCAGATGTTTGTATTCCCGATTCCGTTTCCTATTAAGGCGAAGTATTTTGTAATGGGGTATGCAGCATTGGAGATTTATTTGGGCTTCGGCAGCTCGGCTGACGGTATTGCTCATTTCGCTCACTTGGGAGGAATGATATTTGGCTTTATATTAATAATGTATTGGAGAAAAAAGAATAACAATGGGCAGTTTTATTACTGATTTAAAGAATAGTTTTAACAGGGGTAATATATATATCCAGTTTATATATATCAATGTCGGAGTGTTTGTCCTGACATCCCTGTTGGGAATTCTGTGGATGTTGTTTAACCGTAACGGTGCATTTATTCTGCAATATTTGGAGTTACCTGCATGGACGGTACAGTTTATCAAGCAGCCGTGGTCTCTGTTTACTTATATGTTTATGCATGCCGGAGTGCTTCACTTGTTGTTTAATATGCTGTGGCTCTATTGGTTCGGGCAGTTGTTTCTTTCTTTTTTCTCGGCCAAACATTTCCGTGGGGTGTATATCTTAGGTGGGTTTTGTGGCGGTTTGCTTTATATGCTGGCTTACAATGTATTTCCATATTTCAGTGATTCGCTTTATTATTCTTATTTATTGGGGGCTTCGGCCTCTGTGTTGGCCATTGTGGTGGCAACGGCTGTCCGCGAGCCTGACTATCCGGTACATTTCATGTTTATCGGAACGGTGCGGTTGAAATATGTAGCCCTGTTTATGGTGGTGACCGATTTGCTTTTTATGACTTCGGGCAATGCCGGGGGACATATCGCACACTTGGGAGGGGCATTGGCCGGATGGTGGTTTGCTTCCGGATTGACCCGCGGGCATGATGCAACGGCGTGGATTAACCGTTTTATCGATTGGGTAGCAAGCGGATTTACGGTACACCGTTCTCCGAAGAAGCCCAAAATGAAAGTGCATTATGGCGATAAGGCGAAAGACTATGAATATAATGCCCGTAAGAAGCAGAATAGTGACGAGATAGACCGCATATTGGACAAACTGAGGAAGTCCGGTTATGACAGTCTCACGTCGGATGAGAAGAAAAGCTTGTTTGATGCAAGTAAAAAATAGAATATGAAATATATCGGTCGGGTTTTAGGTTGGATATTATTGGGGATAAATATATGCATGGCGGTGTTATTGCTGATCTGTGCATATAGTTCTTATATCAATCCGGTGGCGCATCCTGTGTGGTCGTGTGCCGGTCTTGCATTTCCGGCTTTTCTGATAACGAATGTTTTATTTTTTTTCTTTTGGTTGGTGGTATATCGCAGGTATGCTTTGGTGTCTCTCCTGACTTTTTTCTGCTGCTTTGGTGCCATCCGTACTTATATACCTATCAATCTGTTCGAGAAAGAACCTCCCGGGGATGCCGTTAAAGTATTGTCATACAATACGATGGCTTTTGAACAAGGACATCCTAATTTGAAGGACAACCCTAATTCGGTATTGGAATACCTGCGGAACAGCAATGCGGATATTATTTGTTTGCAAGAATATATATTGAGCAATCGGCTGGCTAAAAAGGATGTGGATTATGCCCTGAGAAACTATCCCTATAAGCATTATTATAAATTGACCGGTGCGAATGGACTGGGGTGCTACTCCCGCTATCCTATCCTGTCGGCGCATCCTGTTGAGTATGACAGCCGAAACAATGGCTCTGTTGCTTATACAATAAATGTGAAGGGAGATACTTTGTTGGTGGTCAATAACCATTTGGAATCCAATAAACTGACAGAGAAAGATAAGGCTGTCTATCGGGAGATGATAAAAGACCCGGATAAGGTTAAAGTGTCGGAAGGGGCCCGCATATTGATAGGCAAACTGGCGGAGGCTTCGGCTATCCGTGCTTCGCAAGCCGATTCCATAGCAAAGTTGGTTGCCGGTTTTAGGGGTGGAGGAGTGATTGTCTGCGGCGATTTTAACGATTCTCCTTTGTCTTATGCTCACCGGGTAATCGGGAAGGAACTGGATGATGCTTTTGTACAGTCGGGCAACGGATTCGGGATATCTTATAATCAGAATCATTTTTATTTCCGTATCGATCATATCCTATTGAGTAAAAATCTGGAATCTTATCAATGTACGGTAGACAAAACCATAAAGAGTTCGGATCATTATCCCATCTGGTGTTTTGTGGCGAAGAAATAATTAGCAGACCTTTAATTTAATATAAGTATGAAGAAACTAGTATTTACGTTAGCGACTTGTTGTATCATGTGTGCATGTGAACAGAAAACCGAAACGAACCCGTTCTTTACGGAGTTCCGGACAGAGTATGGTGCTCCTGATTTTGATAAAATCAAGATAGAGCACTATGAACCTGCGTTTTTGAAAGGCATAGAAGAACAGAATGCCGAAATAAAAACAATTGTGGAGAGCCGGGAAACTCCCGGATTTGAAAATACGATTGTGGCACTGGATAATAGCGGAAGGACACTGGCACGTGTCAAGGGTGTCTTTTATGCATTGACGGAGGCTGATACGAATGATGAGATGAGCGCATTGAGCGAAAAGATTGCTCCTGTGCTTTCCGAACATAACGATAATATTTATCTGAATCAGGATTTATATAAGCGTGTGGCTGCTGTGTGGCAACAGGAGCAAGAAGGCAAAATAACGCTGACCACAGAGCAGCATCGTCTTTTGGATAAATATTATAAGGCGTTTATCCGTTCGGGGGCAGGACTGGATGCCGGGAAGCAAAACCGCCTTAGGGAGATAAATAAAGAATTGTCTACATTGGCTATTACTTTCAGCAACCATGTTTTGAATGAAAATAATGCTTACCGGCTGGTTATAGACAATGAAGCAGAACTGGCAGGATTGCCGGAATGGGTGAAAACAGGTGCGGCGGAAGAGGCGAAGGCTGTCGGAAAAGAAGGCAAGTGGCTGTTTACCTTGCAGAACTCAAGCCGTTTGCCACTGCTGCAATATGCCGACAACCGTGAGTTGAGAAAGGATATCTATGAAGCTTATATCAATCGTGGTAATAACGGAGACGCCAATGATAATAAAGAGATTTTGAAGAAAATCATTTCTTTGCGTCTGGAAAAAGCCAATTTGCTGGGCTTTGACTGTTATTCCAATTTTGTGTTGGATGAAAATATGGCAAAGAATTCCGAGACGGTTATGGATTTTCTGCATAATCTGTGGGGTTATTCTTTGAAAAACGCAAAGACGGAAGCTGCCGAATTACAAAAAATGATGGATAAAGAAGGAAAAGGAGAGAAGCTTGCCGCATGGGATTGGTGGTATTATACCGAAAAACTTCGTCAGCAAAAATATAATCTGAATGAGGATGAGATTAAGCCTTACTTTAGCTTGGAATCAGTGCGAAACGGTTTGTATTATGTTGCCAATAAATTGTACGGCATTACCTTGACCGAACTGAATAATGTATCTGTTTACGAACCGGATGTGAAGGTGTATGAGGTGAAAGATGCCGATGGCGCTTATCTGGGCTTGTTTTATGCCGATTATTTTCCCCGTACCGGTAAACGCGGAGGGGCATGGATGAGCAACTTCCGTGAACAGGCAGGCGATGTGAGACCGCTTATCTATAATGTAGCCAGTTTTACGAAGCCCGCAGGTGATATGCCTTCGTTACTGACACTGGATGAAGTGGAAACAATGTTTCATGAATTCGGACATGCTCTTCACGGAATGCTGACCAAATGTAACTATTTGGGAGTATCGGGTACGAATGTGGCACAGGATTTTGTGGAACTTCCTTCTCAGATAATGGAACATTGGGCGGTGGAACCGGAAGTACTGAAGGTATATGCCAAGCACTATAAGACCGGTGAGGTGATTCCCGATGAATTGATTCGGAAGATACAAGACCAAAATACTTTCAATCAGGGATTTATGACAACCGAACTGTTGGCTGCTGCATTGCTCGATATGGAATTGCACAATCTGACCGACACCGCAAGTCTGGATGTGGTGGCCTTTGAAAAGGCGGTGATGGACAAATTGGGTTTGATTCCTGAAATCGCTCCTCGTTATCGTGCCACTTATTTTAATCATATCCTTAGCGGTTATGCTGCCGGATATTACAGTTATCTGTGGGCGGAAGTATTGGATGCTGATGCTTTTGAAGCTTTCAAAGAACATGGACTGTTCGATAAAAATACTGCCGACTCTTTCCGCCGGAATGTTCTGGAAAAGGGTGGGACAGAGAATCCTATGGTGCTTTACAAGGCGTTTCGCGGTGCCGAACCGAGCTTGGAACCGTTGCTTAAAAACAGAGGGCTGAAATAAAATACCCCATGAAATAGAACAAATTAGGCTGCGAACTATACTTTTGCAGCCTTTTTTCTTATTTGAAATTCAAATATTTGTGTTTCATGCCGTGCGAATGTGAAAAAAAAACTATATTTGCAACCTTGTATAAACCAAGAATTAATCAAAAAGTAAAAATAATAAATTTCAAAGTAACATGCAAAACAAAGGATTTGTAAAGGTTTTTGCGGTATTACTTACCCTTGTATGTGTGTTTTATCTTTCTTTCTCTTTTGTGACCCGCTATCACATGAATAAAGCGGCGCAAGATCCGAAGGGTGAAGCACATTACCTTGATTCTATGCAGAATGAAAAAGTTTATCTGGGTAGTTATACGCTGAAACAGTGTCGTGAGATGGAGATTGGTCTGGGTCTGGACCTTAAAGGTGGTATGAACGTTATTCTTGAAGTTTCTGTACCGGATGTGGTGAAGGCATTGGCTGACAACAAAACCGACGAAGCTTTTAACAAGGCTATATCAGAAGCTGCCAAACAGTCTGTTACCAGCCAGGATGACTTTATTACTCTGTTTATCAGAGAGTATAAGAAAGAAGCTCCACAAGGAAAGCTGGCAGAATTGTTCGCTACTCAGCAGTTGAAAGACAAAGTAAATACCCGCAGCTCTGATGCTGATGTAGAAAAGGTGTTGCGTGAAGAAGTCAAAGCTGCTATCGATAACTCTTATAATGTATTGCGTACCCGTATCGACCGCTTTGGTGTGGTTCAGCCCAATATTCAGGCTTTGGAAGGTAAGATGGGACGTATCATGGTGGAACTTCCGGGTATCAAAGAACCGGAACGTGTGAGAAAGCTCTTGCAGGGTTCTGCTAATCTTGAGTTTTGGGAAACTTTCGACTCCAAGGAAATCTATCCTTATCTGACTGCTATTGACAACAGATTGCGTGCTATCCTTGCTACCGATAATGCTGCTACAGATTCTACTGCCGTTGAAACTGCCGATGCAAAGGCGGTATCTGCTGCCGATAGTCTGGCTGCTGCTTTGAAGGGAGAGCCTGCAGACAATGCTGTTGCCATGGAACAAATGAAGAAAGAACATCCGTTGGCTTCTATTCTTCAGCTGAACCCGAACGGCAGCTGTGTGGTAGGTTATGCTGATTATAAAGATACAGCTCAGGTCAATACTTACCTTGCCATGAAAGAGGTAAAAGAAATGTTGCCGAAAGACCTTCGCCTGAAGTGGGGTGTGAAAGGTGCCGATTTCGACAAGACAGGACGTATCTTCGAATTATATGCCATCAAGTCAAGCGAACGTAACGGACGCGCTCCGTTGGAAGGTGACGTGATTACTGATGCCAAGGATGAGTTCGACAGCTTCGGCAAACCTTGCGTGAGTATGTCGATGAATACTGACGGTTCTCGTCGCTGGGCTGTTTTGACAAAAAATAATGTAGGAAAATCCATTGCCATTGTATTGGATGATTATGTATATAGTGCTCCTAACGTCAACGGTGAAATCACCGACGGACATTCTCTGATTAGCGGTCACTTTACTCCCGAAGTAACAAAGGACTTGGCTAACGTATTGAGATCCGGTAAGATGCCGGCTCCTGCACGCATTGTTCAGGAAGATATCGTTGGTCCGTCATTGGGTCAGGAATCTATCAACCAGGGTATCGTTTCATTCGTTGTGGCATTGATTCTGTTGATGGTTTACATGTGTGCTATGTACGGACTGATTCCGGGTATGGTTGCCAACTGTGCCTTGGTTGTGAACTTCTTCTTTACGCTGGGTATTCTTACCTCGTTCCAGGCTGCATTGACAATGTCGGGTATTGCCGGTATGGTGCTGTCATTGGGTATGGCGGTGGATGCCAACGTATTGATTTACGAACGTACAAAAGAAGAGCTGAGAGCAGGAAAGGGTGTCAAGGCTGCTTTGGCTGACGGTTACTCGAATGCATTCTCTGCAATCTTTGACTCTAACCTGACTTCAATCCTTACCGGTATCATCCTGTTCTATTTCGGTACAGGTCCTATCCGCGGTTTTGCTACCACACTGATTATCGGTATCCTCTGCTCGTTCTTTACTGCTGTGTTCTTGACACGTGTGGTTTACGAACACTTCATGAACAAAGACAAATGGTTGGGATTGACATTTACGACAGGCATTTCCAAGAATCTGATGCAGAATGTTCATTATAACTTTATGGGTATGATGAAACGTTCGTTCACTGTATTCGGTATCATTATTGCAACATGTGTGGTTTCGTTCTTTATCCGCGGTTTGGCTCAGAGCATCGATTTCACCGGCGGACGTAACTTTGTGGTTCAGTTTGAACAGCAAGTAGAACCGGAAACTGTTCGCGACCTGCTGAAACAGAAGATTACCGAAGATAACGTGCAGGCTATCGCTTTGGGTACAGACAAGAAAACAATCCGTATCACTACCAACTACCGTATCACTGAAGACTCTCCCAATATCGATTCTGAAATCGAAGAGTTCCTGTATCAGTCATTGAAAGACGGTAATTTGCTGGGCGAAGGCACTACACTGGAAATATTTATCGACCGTGATAACCGTGCAGGCGGCTCAATCATCAGCTCTCAGAAGGTGGGTCCCAGTATCGCTGACGATATCAAGACTTCTGCTATCTGGTCTGTATTGTTCGCATTGGTTGCTATCGGTTTGTATATCCTGTTGCGTTTCCGCAATGTGGCATATAGTGTCGGTGCAACGGTGGCATTGGCTGTCGATACCGTTTTGATTATCGGTGCTTACTCATTGTGCTATGGCTGGGTTCCTTTCTCATTGGAAATCGACCAGACATTCATTGGTGCTATCCTGACTGCTATCGGTTATTCTATCAATGATAAGGTGGTTATCTTCGACCGTATCCGTGAGTTCTTCGGCTTGTACCCGAAACGTAACCGTTTGCAGTTGTTCAATGATTCATTGAATACTACTTTGGCACGTACTATCAATACTTCATTGAGTACATTGATTGTATTGTTGTGTATCTTTGTATTGGGTGGAGACAGTATCCGCAGTTTCGCATTTGCAATGATTCTGGGTGTCGTTATCGGTACGTTGACTTCATTGTTCATTGCTGCTCCGGTTGCTTATCTGACATTGGGTAATAAGATGCCTGAAGAAGAAGCGAAAGCATAAGAAGGATTATAATTGCCAAGAGATAAAAAGAAAGGAGGTTCCGCCATGGAAACCTCCTTTCTTTTTATCTTCTCTTTTTTATCGGGTTACCCTTCCCGAGGTATTTCCTTTCATCAGACTTTCCACTTCTTCCACAGTCACCTGATTGAAGTCACCGTATACGGTATTTTTCAATGCAGATGCGGCAAGAGCAAATTCCAGTGCTTTCTGGTCATTGTCGGGATATGTAAGCAAACCGTATATCATTCCTCCTACAAAAGCATCTCCGGTACCTACACGGTCGACTTCGTGAGTAATATCGTAAATGCCGGTATATTTTAATGTTTGGCCGGAATAAAGCACGGCTGCAAGCAGATTGTGGTTGGAAGTAATCGTATTGCGCAATTCTAAAAAGACTTTCCGGCAACGCGGCACTATATGCGATATTTTCTGTCCGAATGTCTCGAATCCTTTCAAATCCAACGGATAAGCAGTATCCACAGCTTGAAAGCCTACCGGAGCAATATCGAAAACTTCTTTGTATTCCGGCTCTGCACCGAAGATTACATCACTGTATTGCACCAAGGGCAACATGACGTCGGCAACCGAACGCCCGTAATTCCATAGTTTTTTGCGCACATTCAAATCACAGGAAATGGTTAAGCCCATGCGGTCGGCCGTTTGTAGAGCTTCCAGACAGGCGTCGGCACCCTCTTGTGACAGTGAAGCCGCTATGCCCGACCAGTGAAACCAGTCTGCATCGGCAAATATCTTTTCCCAATCTATCATGCCGGGACGCAGGGTGGCAAAAGAAGACCCTTCACGATCGTATACCACATTGGAATTGCGAAACGAAGCGCCACTCTCAAGAAAATACAGTCCCATGCGTTTCCCTCCGAATACGATTCCTTCCGTACCCAGCCCGTTGGCACGGAGCGATGCGATACATGCCTGCGCCATTGCATTGTCGGGCAGCCGGGTGACAAACTCGGTGGGAATCCCGAAGTTGGCGAGCGATACAGCCACATTAGCCTCGCTGCCACCATACGTGGCAATGAATTCGTTGGTCTGGGAGAAACGGCGGAAGTCGGGAGCAGTAAGGCGGAGCATCACTTCTCCAAATGTAACCACCTTGCGGTTTGTTGAAATCATTTTTTTGTCCATAGCTTCTTTTAAATCAAAAACAGCCTTCACAACCGGATTTCTTACCGGTGTATGAAGGCTGTCGGATTCTTTAAGACAGTATTTATTTCTTGAAACGTTCTTTCAACTTGGCAAGCATGTCTTTGGTCATGGTATCCAAGTCGTATTCAGGTTTCCAGCCCCATTCTTCGCGGGCACAAGTGTCGTCCAGTGAGTTAGGCCATGATTCGGCGATAGCCTGACGCAATGGGTCTACCTTGTATTCCATTTCAAAGTTAGGTTCGTATTCCTTAATCTTGTTGAAGATGATTTCAGGATCGAAGCTCATTGAAGCAATGTTGAATGAGTTGCGGTGAACGAACTTGCTCGGGTCTGCTTCCATGATTTCGATGGCGGCGCGTAAAGCATCCGGCATATACATCATATCCATGTAAGTACCTTTGCCGATAGGACAAACGAACTTTTCACCTTTGGCTGCCGAATAATAAATATCTACAGCATAGTCGGTTGTACCGCCGCCCGGAGGAGTCACGTAAGAAATCAATCCCGGGAAACGTACGGAACGGGTGTCGACACCGAAACGGATGTTGTAGTAGTCACTCAGCAACTCGCCGGAAACCTTGGTTACACCGTACATGGTGCGCGGATTGCGGATAGTGTCCTGCGGAGTCTTGTCCTTCGGAGTGTTGTTGCCGAATACACCGATAGAACTCGGAGTAAATACGGCGCACTTCATGGTGCGGGCTACTTCAAGTACATTGAACAGACCGCCCATACCGATTTTCCATGCAAGCTGCGGTTTGGCTTCTGCTACTGCCGACAGCAAAGCTGCCAGGTTGTAGATGGTATCAATATGATACTTTGAAACAGTTTCGGCAATCTGCTGTTCGTTTGTGATATCAACGATAGCAGACGGACCTGATTCTGCCAGTTCGCCTTTGGGTTCTGCACCCGGGATGTATCCCGCTACGATGTTACCATTATAAATACTTCTTAATTTCATTGTTAGCTCTGAGCCAATCTGACCGGTAGAGCCGATAATCAATACATTTTTCATAGTGTAATTATAATACGTTAGTTTGCTATTTGAGAGCAAAGATAGGCAGAAGCATTCAGATTTTATCAAAGTTTTCTCTATATTTTTGCAGAAATTCAAAAAAAAATAAGAACTTTGTCCGTCGAAGAGAAATATCTGAACTTAATCTTTAATACTTAATAAAAATCAAAGCTATGTATGGTAAAATGAAAGAGTTCCTCACGAAGGAACTGGCTGGCATCAAAGAAGCCGGATTGTATAAAAACGAACGTATCATTACAACTCCCCAAAAGGCTGATATCAAAGTAAATGCAGGAGAAGAAGTATTGAACTTCTGCGCGAACAACTACTTAGGATTGTCAAACAACCAGCGTTTGATCCAAGCAGCAAAAGACGCAATGGACTCTCATGGCTTTGGTATGTCGTCTGTACGTTTCATTTGTGGAACCCAGGACTTGCACAAACAACTGGAAGCTGCTATCTCTGATTATTTCAAGACCGAAGATACAATATTATATGCTGCCTGCTTTGATGCAAACGGTGGTTTGTTCGAACCGCTGCTGACTGACGAGGATGCAATCATTTCCGATGCATTGAACCACGCTTCTATCATTGACGGTGTGCGTCTGTGTAAGGCAAAACGTTATCGTTATGCCAATGCAGACATGGCTGACTTGGAACGCTGCCTGCAGGAAGCTCAAGCTCAACGCCACCGTATCATTGCTACTGACGGTGTGTTCTCTATGGACGGTAATGTGGCTCCGATGGATAAGATTTGCGAATTGGCAGAAAAATACGATGCGTTGGTAATGGTAGACGAATCGCATTCTGCCGGTGTAGTGGGTCCGACCGGTCATGGTGTGGCTGAACAATATGATGTTTACGGACGTGTGGATATCTTTACCGGTACATTGGGTAAGGCATTCGGCGGTGCTATGGGTGGTTTCACTACAGGTAGAAAAGAAATCATCGACATGCTGCGTCAGCGTTCTCGTCCGTATCTGTTCTCTAACTCGGTTGCTCCTGCCATCGTGGGCGCCAGCCTTGAAATGTTCAAGATGTTGAAAGAAAGCGATGCACTGCATACTAAGTTGATGGACAATGTAACTTATTTCCGCGACAAGATGCTGGCTGCCGGTTTCGATATCAAGCCGACTCAGAGCGCTATCTGTGCAGTGATGCTGTATGATGCAAAACTGTCTCAGGACTTCGCTGCCAAGATGCAGGAAGAAGGTATTTATGTAACCGGTTTCTATTATCCGGTTGTGCCGAAAGGTCAGGCTCGTATCCGTGTTCAGCTGTCTGCCGGTCACGAACGTGAACATCTGGATAAAGCGATTGCTGCATTTATCAAAGTGGGTAAGGAATTGGGCGTGATTAAATAATAATCCGTTCTGTCTTTCGTCCGGAAGGATGATTGATAAGGGAGTGTGCCAAACCTCTGACTACTGTTGCTCTGTATAACAGGACAGTGTCTCGGTGTTTTAGCATTCTCCCTTATTTTTTTGTGTTTTTTGCCCGTTTCCACCGCTTGCGGGAGTACTCTTCTTTCTTCTCTCCTTTATGTCCTTTCTTTCTGTATATTACCTCCTTTCCTCCTGCCGGTTATGGCTTTTCCTCCTGTCGGTTATTACGGTCTTCCATAGTAGACTGTACAGTCTTCCATAATGGACCGTACAGTCTGTTGCAGTGGACTGTACGGTCTGTTACGGCGGACTGTAATATATGTAAGGAAGGAAAGACCTGTGTTTAGGGTGTGAAAGGCTTATTCATAGGGTGGGGAATGCTTAAAGCCGGTTCTTGCTTTTTATCACTGAACGTGTAGGATAAGCAGTAAGGACCGGCAAAAGAAATTTTATGTAAAAGAGAGTATTTATTCTGCTTGCATTTCTACCTGCAACACATAGACAGGGAAAACATCGGAAGAGCGCCGGATATGGCAGATTCGTAATCCTTCTTCGGTCGGCTTCCATTCGACGGTTTTCTTGTTGTCGAGCAATGTGATGCGCTTGATGCGGTCGGTGTAGCCTTTGAAGGCACGGAGTGTAAACTCACCGGCAGGCACGTGGCGTACGATAACGTAGACATGGTTGCCTTTGGCAGTATATCTGAAATCGGGAATGGCATTGACGGGTGTACCATCGAACACGGCATCGTGGAACCCTTCTTTTACCTCTTCTCTTTTTCCGTGGGCAAGGGGCGAGGTCTCACCGTAAGTATGCCAGGGAGAAGTGCCGTAGATGGCTTCCCCGTTTGTCTTTATCCATTGGCGGAAAGCGTTGAGTCCGGGTTCGGTTTGCTGCGGAAAACTACCTTGGGGGTTGGGACCGATGTTCAGCAACAGATTTCCTCCTTTGCTGACCACGTCTGTCAGATTGCGAATCATCATGTCGGGTTTCTTGTAGACAGTATCATATTTGTTGTATCCCCAGTTGGCACCCATGGTGAGGCATGCTTCCCAAGGTTTCGGGTCTATCTCGTTCATTAATTTCTGCTCTATGATGCGGTAGTCACCCAGACCGTTTCCGATGCGGCTGTTGATGAGACAATGCGGTTGCAGGCGCTCAATGAGCCGGCGGATGGAACGGCTTTGCTCTTTGGTTACCATTTCGGGAGTGTCGAACCACATCATGGCGATTTCTCCGTAATTGGTCAGCAGTTCGGTTAATTGCGGCAGCACCTTGCGGTCGATGTATGCCTGAAGGTTCTTATTGTCCTCATCGGGAAAATCCCACGTATTGCTTCTGCCGGCTTTGGTCGGCCAGTTGGTGGGGACATCAGGGTCTTCCCAGTCTCTTCCCAGGGAATAATAGAAACCGAATTTCAGTCCTTGCTTACGGCATTCGTCGGCCAGTTCTTTCATCGGGTCGCGTGCAAACGGGGTACGGGTAACGATGTTGTAATCGCTGCATGCCGAGTGATACATGGCAAATCCGTCATGGTGCTTGGAGGTGATGACGATATATTTCATGCCGGCTTCTTTGGCAGTCTTTACCCATTTTCGGGCGTTGAACTCGGTCGGGTTGAAGTCATTGGCAATTAAAGCATATTCTTTGACCGGTATCCGTTCATACAGCATAAAGTGTTCGCCGCCTTTTGTGGGGTGTCCCTTCCAGTCACCGGCAGTTTGTGAATAAAGCCCCCAGTGGATAAACATCCCGAACTTGGCATCGGTAAACCATTTCATGTCTTCTTTGCCTGCTCCTTTGAGGGTGAAGGGCAACAGGCAGCAGCAGAGTGTCATTAGAAAACGTGTGTTCATAAAATGTAATTTAAGATTAGAATGAGTTGTATTTCGAGGTCAAAGATACAGGGTGTATTCCGAAAACAGGGGTACATATTTTCCGATAATAGGATAATAATTGTCCATAAAGGGGGATAAAAGGGGGCAAGTGAAGTATGTTTCGGCCTGTGTGGTACCCCGGAGGGGAATCGAACCCCTATCTAATGTTTAGGAAACATCTATTCTATCCGTTGAACTACCAGGGCAACTTATCTGTCTGCAAAGGTAGTCCTTTTTGTTAAAACGGCAATATGAAAGAATGAAAAATATAAGAAAAGGGTATAGATGACAAGAGGGATGATTATTTTGTCATTCTGATGTTTTAAAATCGGCCATTGATTTACTTATCTGTCAGAATAAGTTTTCTGATGCTCGTAAAATATACATAAAAATAACAATATGTTATTCCGGAGGATATCGCGTCGATATCATATTGATAGTGAAGTATGCTATTAAACAGTTATTTATCTACTCTTTTTCTTCGTTTGAAATTAAATATTGCTGTAATTTTGTGCACTTTGATAATCGCATGGAGATAAATGGCGGAATATTTTGTTTTTTGACAGGACTTTCCGAACTTTGCGAGCAATGAATTTATTGTAACCCTAAATTATAAGTTATGGCAGATGAAATGATAGTCAAGGAGTTGGACCAGGTTGTGGTCCGTTTCTCAGGCGACTCAGGCGATGGTATGCAGCTAGCCGGAAATATATTTTCTAATATTTCGGCTACAGTGGGAAATGATATCAGTACTTTTCCCGATTATCCGGCGGATATCCGTGCCCCGCAAGGCTCATTGACAGGTGTATCAGGTTTCCAAGTACATATTGGTGCCGGTAAGGTGTTTACTCCCGGCGACAAATGCGATGTGTTGGTTGCCATGAATGCCGCTGCATTGAAAACACAATATAAGTTTGCCAAGTCCACAGCCTGTATCATTATTGATACAGATTGTTTCCAGAAATCGGATTTGGACAAGGCGGCTTTTAAGACAGAGAATCCCATTGAGGAAATGGGCATCAAGCAGGATGTGATTGCTGCTCCTATCTCGCAGATGGTCAAGAATTGTCTGGCAGATAGCGGAATGGATAACAAATCAATGCTGAAGTGCCGCAATATGTTTGCACTGGGATTGGTTTGCTGGTTGTTTAATCGCGATTTGACAATCGCAGAGAATTTCTTGCGTGAAAAGTTTGCAAAGAAGCCGGCCATTGCCGAGGCTAATATTAAAGTAATTCACGCCGGTTATGACTACGGGCATAATACACATGCTTCTGTAGACCATACCTATAAGGTAGAAACAAAAACAAAGGTTCCCGGAAAATATATGGATATCAGCGGAAACAAGGCAACGGCATACGGCTTGATTGCTGCTGCTGAAAAGGCAGGACTGCCGTTGTTCCTCGGTTCTTATCCCATCACTCCGGCAACAGATATTCTTCATGAATTGTCCAAGCACAAGTCATTGGGTGTGACTACTGTTCAGTGTGAAGACGAAATTTCAGGTTGTGCCACTGCTATCGGTGCTTCATTTGCCGGTGCGCTGGCAGCGACCTCTACTTCAGGTCCCGGAGTCTGCCTGAAATCTGAAGCGATGAACCTGGCTGTAATCACCGAATTGCCTTTGGTGGTTGTTGATGTTCAGCGTGGCGGTCCTTCTACCGGTTTGCCTACCAAATCGGAGCAGACAGACTTGTTGCAGGCATTGTTCGGACGTAACGGTGAATCTCCCATGCCGGTGATTGCCGCAGCTTCTCCCACTCATTGTTTTGATGCTGCTTATGCTGCTTGTAAAATGGCATTGGAACACATGACTCCGGTTGTTCTTCTGACAGACGGGTTTGTTGCCAATGGTTCGGGTGCATGGAGATTGCCCGACTTGGAAAGCTATCCTGCTATCAATCCTCCTTACGTGACTCCGGAAATGAAAGATAACTATACACCTTATAAACGTAATCCGGAAACCGGCGTTCGTTATTGGGCTCTTCCCGGACAGGAAGGTTATATGCACATTCTGGGTGGTCTGGAGAAAGACAGTAATACGGGAGCTATCTCTACAGACCCTGAAAACCATAATCTGATGTGTCGCTTACGTGCCGAAAAGGTGGCGAAGATTCCTGTGCCCGATGTGAAGGTGCAAGGCTGTGCAGATGATGCCGACCTTTTGATTGTGGGCTTTGGCGGAACTTACGGTCATTTGTATTCGGCCATGGAAGAAATGAATAAGGCGGGAAAGAAAGTTGCTTTGGCTCATTTCGTTCATTTGAACCCATTGCCTGAGAATACGGCGGAAGTGCTGAAGAAATATAAGAAGGTAGTGGTGGCCGAACAGAACTTAGGCCAGTTTGCCGGATATCTCCGTATGAAAGTAGACGGATTTGTTCCTTATCAGTTTAATGAAGTAAAAGGTCAACCGTTTGTTGTCAGCGAATTAGTTGATGCTTTCACAGAGATTTTAAATAAATAATAACCGTAAAGAAAGTAAGAACTATGAGCGAATATACAGCAAAAGATTTTAAGAAAGGACAGCCCCGTTGGTGTCCGGGCTGCGGTGACCATTTCTTTTTGGCATCATTGCACAAAGCGATGGCTGAACTGGGAATAGCTCCTCATAATACAGCAGTTATTTCGGGTATCGGTTGTTCCAGCCGTTTGCCTTATTATATGAATACATACGCCATGCAAACTGTTCATGGTCGTGCGGCAGCAATTTCTACCGGTTGCAAGGTAGCTAATCCGAAACTCACCGTGTGGCAGATTTCCGGTGACGGTGATGGGCTGGCTATCGGTGGTAATCATTTTATCCACGCTGTGCGTCGTAATATCGACTTGAACATGATTTTGCTGAACAATCGTATTTATGGCTTGACGAAAGGGCAGTATTCTCCTACTTCTCCCCGTGGGTTTGTCAGCAAGTCGTCTCCTTACGGAACAGTGGAAGACCCGTTCCATCCGGCCGAATTATGCTTTGGTGCACGCGGACGTTTCTTTGCCCGTGCTGTGGCAACGGACGGTCCCGGCACTGTGGAAGTGTTGAAGGCAGCCGCTAACCATAAGGGTGCTTCGGTTTGCGAGATTCTTCAGAATTGTGTGATATTCAATGACGGTACACACGAATCTGTATACAATAAGGAAGGCCGCGCCAAGAATGCGATTTATCTGGAACATGGCAAACCGATGTTGTTTGGCGAGAACAAGGAATTCGGATTGATGCAGGAAGGCTTTGGACTGAAAGTGGTGAAACTGGGTGAGAATGGGATTACAGAAAAAGACATTCTGATTCACGATGCACATTGCATGGATAACACGTTGCAGCTGAAACTGGCTTTGATGGAAGGTCCTGATTTTCCGATTGCATTGGGCGTTATTCGTGATGTGGAGGCTCCTACTTATGATGATGCGGTTCACGAACAAATTGATGAAGTCTCAGCTAAAAAGAAATATCATAATTTCCGGGAATTGCTGATGACCAATGATATATGGGAAGTGAAATAACGATATGGAAATTACTTTTTGACATATTGTCGAAAATAATAAATGGTTAGTAATGAGCAGCGAGAGGGCTGCCGGTTACTAACCATTTGTGATTTATGACAGTCGGATGTTAGAGTTTCTCGCCAAACGACAAGTCGCCTGCATCTCCCAGCCCCGGAACAATGTATTTGTGTTCGTCCAAAACCGGGTCGATGGCGGCACACCATAATGTGATATCATCACCGGGAAAAAGTTTTGCCATATGCTCTACTCCTTGTCGGCTGGCAATGACACAGGCCATTTGCAGTTTGGCAGGAGTACCTTTAGTGAGTAAAGCTTTCCAGGCAAGCTCCATGCTTTCGCCGGTGGCAAGCATCGGGTCGACCAAAAGCAATGTCTTGTCATTCAGAGAGGGAGCGGCAATGTATTCGATGTGTACATCTACAATACGGTGTTCATCATCCTTGTAGAAACGGAATGCGGAAACGAAAGCGTTATCGGCATGGTCGAACATATTCAGAAAACCGGTGTGCAGGGGCAGTCCGGCGCGGAATACAGTGGCAATCACTATTTTGTCATCATGCGTACTGGCCGTGGCAGTTCCCAGTGGTGTCTGTACCTGCTTGACGGAATAGGTTAGTGCTTTACTCATTTCGTATGCCATGATTTCCCCTATTCTTTCGATATTTCTGCGGAAGCGCATACGGTCGTTCTGAACATGTACATCACGCAATTCTGCTACGTATTGGTTCAGAAGCGAATTGCCTTCACTGAGATTGATGATTTTCATATCTGTGTTATTGTTATATGATTGACTTTGACCTGCAAAGAAACAAAATAAATTTCATATTTGTAAAGTGCAAATTGCATTTTTGTTACACAAATATAAATCTTTCACTATTACGGAAATTTTTCTCTAATAACTTCTTTTTTTTAAAATAAAGCACTAATTTTGTAGCGCCTTAGACAAGGGGGTGTTGAAAAACATCTTCTTCCGAAATAGAGAGTAAAAACAACATTATACAATTAACCAATTTAAATCATTTAAAAATGGCAAATTTAGATTTAAGCAAGTACGGTATTACCGACGTGAAGGAAGTTCTCCACAATCCTTCTTATGATGTACTTTTCGCTGAAGAAACCAAACCCGGATTGGAAGGTTTCGAAAAAGGACAGGTAACTGAACTGGGCGCTGTAAACGTAATGACCGGTGTTTATACAGGTCGTTCTCCTAAAGATAAATTCTTCGTTAAGAATGAAGCTTCTGAAAACTCAGTATGGTGGACTTCTGACGAATATAAAAACGATAACAAACCTTGTACTGAAGAAGCTTGGGCTGACCTGAAGTCTAAAGCAGTAAAACAATTGAGCGGCAAGCGTTTGTTCGTTGTTGATACATTCTGCGGTGCTAATGCTGCAACTCGTATGAAAGTACGTTTCATCATGGAAGTAGCTTGGCAGGCTCACTTCGTAACTAACATGTTCATCCGCCCGACTGCTGAAGAACTGGAAGCTTACGGAGAACCTGATTTTGTATGTTTCAACGCATCTAAAGCAAAAGTTGACAACTACAAAGAACTGGGCTTGAACTCTGAAACTGCTACAGTTTTCAACTTGAAGACCAAAGAACAAGTTATCCTGAACACTTGGTACGGTGGTGAAATGAAGAAAGGTATGTTCTCTATCATGAACTACATGAACCCGCTTCGTGGTATCGCTTCTATGCACTGCTCTGCCAACACTAACATGGAAGGAACCAGCTCTGCTATCTTCTTCGGTTTGTCTGGTACAGGTAAGACTACATTGTCTACTGACCCGAAACGTAAATTGATCGGTGATGACGAACACGGATGGGATGACGAAGGTGTATTCAACTATGAAGGTGGTTGCTACGCTAAGGTTATCAACTTGGATAAAGAAAGCGAACCCGATATCTACGCTGCTATCAAACGTGACGCTCTGCTTGAAAACGTTACTGTTGATGCTGACGGTAAGATTGATTTCGCTGATAAGAGCACAACTGAAAACACTCGTGTTTCTTATCCTATCTACCACATCGAAAACATCGTTAAACCTATTTCTAAAGGTCCTCACGCTCAACAAGTTATTTTCTTGTCAGCTGATGCATTCGGTGTATTGCCTCCGGTATCTATCTTGAATCCTGAACAGGCTCAGTATTACTTCTTGTCTGGATTTACAGCTAAATTGGCTGGTACAGAACGTGGTATCACTGAACCGACTCCGACATTCTCAGCTTGCTTCGGTGCTGCTTTCTTGTCATTGCACCCGACTAAATATGCTGAAGAATTGGTTAAGAAGATGGAAAAGACCGGTGCTAAAGCATACTTGGTTAACACTGGTTGGAACGGTACAGGCAAGCGTATCTCTATCCGTGATACTCGTGGTATCATCGATGCTATCCTGGACGGTTCTATCGACAAGGCTCCTACTAAGGTTATTCCTTTCTTCGACTTTGTTGTTCCTACAGAATTGCCTAACGTTGATCCGAAGATCCTTGATCCTCGTGACACTTACGCTGACGCTGCTCAGTGGGACGAAAAAGCAAAAGACTTGGCTGGTCGTTTCATCAAGAACTTCGCTAAGTTCACTGGTAACGAAGCAGGTAAGAAGTTGGTTGCTGCCGGTCCGAAATTGTAATCTGAATTTTACAGATTTAACATATAAAAAGTGGTTCCTGAATAAGGAACCACTTTTTTTTATGCTTGAAACATAAGATATTTGCTATTTTATTTATTGTTGTGTTCCAAAAAATCACTTGGGCTTTCTCCATATTGTTTTTTGAAGCATTCACGAAAATATTTGGGAGAACTGAATCCTGTTGAATAAGCTATTTCGTTAATATTTAGATTGCTATCTAATAGGAGTTTTTTAGCTTGTTCTAAACGTATATTTTTTAGAAAATCATTAGGTGTCTGATTGGTTAATTGTTTAATTTTTTTATAGAATGGAGTATGGCTCATACCTAATTCTTTACCTAAATCGTCTATTTTAAGATCAGAGTTACTGAGATTGTTCTTGATTATCTCGATGAGGTTTAGGAGAAATTGGCTGTCTTTGTCTTCAAAAGGCACTTCTTCAGGCTTTAATGCTTGTAGTGTTTTAGCTTGTCTTGAAATCAATGTGCGGCTTTGTAATATATTAGATATTTTAGACAGTAATATATCTGGATTAAATGGTTTGATCAGATAATCATCGGCACCTACAGTTAATCCTTCTTTCTGATAATTTTCAGAGGCTAAAGCTGTTAGCATGATGAACGGAATATGGCAGGTATGAATATCTTGTTTAATTTGCTTACAGAATTCTTTTCCGTCCATTTCGGGCATAAGAATGTCGGACAGTATAATGTCGGGTAATTCTTTTTGAGCTATGTCTAATGCAATTTTTCCATTTTCTGCAGTAAGGACATTGTATAAATGGGTTAGTAAGCTGGATATATAAATACGAAGTTCTTTGTTGTCTTCTGCTATTAAAACGGTATGCTCTTTTTGCTTCTCAGCAGTAACTAACTCTTTTTCATTGATTATATGAAGAGAATTTTTGGATAGAGATCGATCTTCCCAGGATTCTTCAGCTTGTATATCTGATGTTTGGGAAGGTTCACTATAAGGAATTTCAATAATGAACTTGCTTCCTGCTCCTACATTACTTTCTACTTTGATCGTTCCGTGGTGCAGGTCAGTTAAGTTTTTGACTAGCGCTAATCCAATGCCGGTTCCGTTAGCACTGTCTTCTTCCATTTGATAGAACCGTTCAAAGATGAGCTGTTGTTGGTCTTTGGGGATTCCTTTACCAGAATCTTCAATGCAAATTTGTATTTTAGGCTCCTTGTCTTGTTTTTTTTCTAAATATACATTAATTATTCCTTCTTCAGGTGTATGTTTTATAGCATTTGATAATAAATTAGATACTATTTTTTGAATAATGACCGTATCTGCAATACATAATAAGGATGCTTCTTTATAGATGTAGCTTAGTTTTATATTTTTTCCCTTTGCTAAAGGACTAAAGGTATGGATTTCCTGTTCCAGTACTTTAATGAGATCAGAGATGGTAGGTTTAAAGGCAAAATGCCCTGCTTCTGATTTTGAGAAGTCTAATAATTCGTTTACTAGTTCCAATAGTTTAATAGCATTGTTTTGGATAATTTTTAAGTAATCATTTTGAACGTTTTTTCCTACATTTTGATTGATGATACTATTTAGAGGGCTTAAGATAAGTGTGAGAGGCGTACGAAATTCATGTGTGATATTTGAAAAGAACTGCATTTTAAGTTGATTTAATTTTTCTAATTGTTTACGTTCAAATTGTTCATTCTTTAATTGGCTTTTCATTTTAATTCGGTTGGCATAGAAGCGCATCAGGAGAAAGAGAAAAGATATACCTATTATCACATAAATAGTGTAGGCCCATACAGTCCTGTACCATGGTGGTAATATGATAATTTTTAAGGTGCATTTTTCTTGATTCCAAATTTCGTTGCCATTTGAAGCTATTACCTGAAAATAATAAGTACCAGGATTTAAGTTAGTGAAAGTAGCCATACGTTGCTTTCCTACATACCTCCATTTCTTATCATAATTTTCTAATCGGTAAGCATATTCATTCTTTTGGGTATTAGTGTAATTCAGAGCAACATAGTTAATGCTAAATGTTGATTCGGAATGGGGTATGCATATTTCTTCTCCTACAGATATGGGAATATTATGAACTTCTTTTACTCCTTTTTGGGAGGTGGGGTTATCATAAAGTTGATAACCAGTAATAATGACTTTGGGTACATTAGGATTCGTTTTGATTTGTTCCGGATAAAAATGATAAATGCCATTAGTACTGCCAAAAAAGAATTCGCCGCTTTGATTGCATAAATAGCTCATATTATTGAATTCTCGGTTGATAATTCCAGCTTCCAATCCGAAGTTCGTAAATTTTCTGTTATTTAAGTCAAGGTAACTAAGACCTTTGTCTGTTGAAATCCATAAATGATTGTTTTTGTTATCTAATAGTAAGCCTTTAATTTTATTACTAGGCAATCCGTCTAGAGAACTGAAATGGTTTGTTCTTTTTTGTTTTGTAAAATATTCTACTAGGCCATCTTGAGTTCCTAGCCATAAAGTCTCTCCGGCTTGGCAGATTGGGATAATAATATTTTTTGTATCAAAAAGATTTTTATTATTGGGTAAATATATATGTTGAAAGTCTCGTAGTTTTTCATTAAAACAAAATAAACCACACATGCTTCCGACCCATATACGGTTTTCGTTGTCTTCATATAGTGAAAGGATAACGTTGGGATTGATTAATGTATTTAATGACTTATCGTATTTATCCATTAATCGGGTAGTAGGGTTGTAACAGAAAACTTCTCCATTAGAAGTGGTAATCCAAATTTGATTTTTTGAGTCTTCGTAAATGCATTTGATAGATGAGGTAGCTAGGAATTTACAGGCAATTAATTGATTAATATGATTTTGCTCCGGTTGGGGACCCACTACTTTCATTGATTTTCGATAAGTTCCTATCCAAGTAAATCCTCGGGAATCGTGTAAGACAGCATTAATTGGAATATCTTTCAATTCTGGAAAATCTTTACAGGATTTATGAGGAAGTATTTTTCCTGTACTTTTGTTATAGGTATAAAGTCCTTTGTTATCCAATCCTATTAATAAGTTTTCTTCGTCTAATGCGTCTAATGCAAGTACGGAATGAATGCTTTGCCTTGATAGCTCTTCTGTGTGGAAGGGTATATATTTGAAATTATTTCGGTTAGGATCAAATTTGTTGACCCCTCCATTGGTAGTTCCAACCCATATTATGTGTGTAAGGTCCTTATAAAGGCAGGTTACGGCATTTGAGTTAAGGTTGGTTTCTTTTTGTGCAGTATTGATAGAGAGGATATTTCCATTTTGCTTATTGTACTCGAATAATCCATTGTTTTCAGTAGCAATCATAATGAGAGTGTCGGCAACAAGGCATAGATCTTGGATATTAGGAATTGGATATGTAGGAGTTTGTTCTTTATATCTGAAGAGCCCTTTATCATAGCTTCCGATCCATAATTCGTCATCATTAATTTTAAGGAAAGAAGTTACGGAGAGGTTATTATGGAGAGAATCGAAAGGGGTACGGAATATTTTCCTGTCTTTTTTGTTCAAATGCATCGTACCTTGGTGATTGCTGCAACCTATAAGCAAAGAATCCCGGTAGGATGTGAGTGCATTGATAGGAGCTCGTTGAATGGAATAGGAATGATATTTTATTTCTTTTTCTTTCAAAGAATAAGCACATAACATTCCGCCGGCTGTACCAATCCATAGTATATGGTCTTGATCTTCATAGAGAGAAAGTATATGCCGATTTTCAGGGATATTATCAGAGAGCTCATGTAGTTTTATAATTTCAAAATTATCTGTCTCCGGGCGATAGCGGCACAACCCATCCTGAGTACCTATCCATAATTGTTGGAATGAATCGTTAAAAATGGTCGATATATTATTGTTAATTAAAGAATAAGGGTCATTGGAGCTAAAATTATATTCTTTGATTTGATAGCCGTCATACTTGTTTAAGCCATTTTGAGTACCAAACCAAATAAATCCTTGAGCATCTTGATGAATGCAAGTTATATGATTTTGGGACAGACCGTCGGCAATCATTATTTGTTCAAAATAATAATTGCATTTGGGGTGACTGAATGTATTTAAACAAGCATATAGGAATGAGATGAGAAGCCAAATATGTTTCATAATATTATATTGTTATCCGCAAAAATAGAAAAGAAATTTGATTATTCACAAAAAAAAGAAAGAAAACGTATTGCTTGAGGGTAGGAGTAGTAGATTCTTGGGGATATGAAAAATGAGGGAAAGCATTTTATTCTCAGGTTGTTGGTGACAAAAAGTATAAAAACGTCTTTAAAAAGTACATTTTTAGCCTTGTAAGTATAAAAACGGATGTAGAAGAGTCCTGTTTCAGAATCCTTATTTTTTTCCATTAACTAATTTCGCATCAACGATTTGATAACTTTAAATATCTAAAATTATTATGATTAAAGACAAAAGTAACCATTTGAAATTAAACTACTTGTGGCGGCGCTATTCATTGGCTGTTGGGGTTACAAGTGTGTTTATGCTGGGAGCCGGTATTGCTTCTGCTAACAATGTGTCAGAACCGTTTGATAATACAAAGGTGTTTGAGAACCATGCTGTAAATGAGAAAATAAGTTTGCGTGGCCAGGTTTATGAAAAGACTTCCAGCCCTATGCCTATGGTTGGAGTAAGTGTACAGGTGAAAGGAAAAGCAATAGGCGTAACTACGGATATTGACGGATATTTTAATATTCAAGTTGAAAAGGGCGATGTGTTAGTTTTTTCATTCATAGGCTTTAAAACGACTGAATATACAGTAAAGCGTCGTGAAAGTAATCTGATTATTTCGATGGAGGAAGATGTTAATCTATTAAACGAAGTGGTTGTTACAGGTCTTTCTGAAGAGCGTAAATTGAATTCAATCTCATCCATCTCTCAGGTAAAAGTAGCTGCCAATGTGGTCAATAAACCGATAACTTCTCTCTCGCAAGCCTTACAAGGAGGCGTCACGGGTATTTCGGTTTCACAAGAAAGTGGACTTCCGGGTGGAGATGCGGCTGCTGTTAAAATCCGTGGTGTTTCTACATTGGGTAATAGTGATCCGCTTGTTTTGGTGGATGGTATTCCTATGGATATGAATAATCTTGATCCGAACACCATTGAAAGTGTGACAGTGTTGAAAGATGCGGCTGCGGCTGCTGTTTATGGTGCGCGTGCAGCTAATGGTGTAATTGTGGTGAAGACAAAACGCGGAGTGGTTGGAAAAGTAAATGTCAATTATAGTGGTTATGCCGGTGTGCAGAAAGCTACTTATATGCCTGATTTCGTAGATGCACCGACTTATATGAAAATGGTGAATGAGGCTTATTATAATATTGGTGGTGACCCTGTTTATTCTGATGATGCTATTGCAATTACGCAGGCTGGTACAGATCCATTACTTTATCCTAATACAGATTGGTTGGACTTATTGTGGAAAGATCAAACTTTGCAAAATCATTCACTTTCGATATCGGGTGGTAACAACATAGCACGTTTTGCTGTGACTGGTAACTTTTTGTTGCAAGATGGTTTCTTGGATAACTACAAATATGAGCGTTTTAATTTACGTGCTAATACAACCGTAAATTTGCGTGATAATATTAGTGTGGATGTGGATTTGAATATGATTCGTTCCAGCCAGCATCAGCCTTCGGTTGCCGATTCAGGCGGACAGAGCCCATTGTACCAATTATACGGAATTCCTCCTACAATTGTAGGCAAATACCCGGCTCGTGAGAACGATCCTAATGAATATTATGGTAATTATGGTTCTAATATGCAGAATCCATTGGCTCAAATAGAACAAGGTGGATATACACAACAAATATCAGATAATATTAGTGTTAATTTGCAACCGCGTTGGACAATTATTCCAGGATTGACTTGGCGTGGGCAATTCAGTTATCGGGTAAATAGTGGAACTAAAAAGGAAGAAAGACATGCATTTAACTTCTTTGATTATAACAATGGACAGTTATTGGCAACTTGGGGAAACCGTTTTGCTGCCAGCGTTTCACGTTCCAGCTATTACTATCTTGGTACTACTTTGGAATATACATTGGAGAAAGGAAAACATCGTTTGTTTGCTATCGGAGGTACTAATATTGAGTTAAATAACTCGGATGCTTGGAAAGAATATTCAATGCATTCGGCTTATATTAAAGCCAATTATACTTATAATGGTCGTTATTTGGTTGAGGGTACTTTGCGTGCGGATGGTTCTTCCCGCTTTGGTAAAGGGAATAAGTATGGATATTTCCCTTCTGTTGGTTTGGGATGGAATGTGTCGGAAGAATCTTTTATGAAAGATTTGACTTGGTTGAGTAACCTGAAAATGAGAGCTTCTTACGGACAGTTGGGTAATGAGAATATAGGTTTGTATAAGTATCAGACTTTGATTGATTCTGGTAATGGTAATGAAACGACATTTGGTAATCCCGATATTACTTGGGAAAAGGTAAATATGTTTGATATAGGAGCTGATATTAGTTTGTTTAATGGTATGGTTGATTTAACTTTCGATTATTACGATAAAAAGACTACAGATATATTATTGACTCCTTCTATTTCAATGATCGGTGGCTTGGGGTCAACTACTATAAATGCGGGACGTGTAAGTAATAAAGGATGGGAATTTAGTGTCAACTTGGCTAAAAGTTTAGGTGATTGGGAACTTTCTTTATTTGGAGGTATATCTAAAAACAAAAATAAAATAACCAAGTTGGTTAGCGGTCCTTATGACAATGGAAGTACGATTCATCAGGAAGGTCATCCTTTAAATAGTTTCTATATGTATAAAACGGATGGATTGTTGCAGGAAAGTGATTTTACGACTGATGCTGATGGGGCTTTGATACCTAAAGAGGGGATAGTGATTATTGATGGCCAGCAACCCGGGGATATCCATTATCTGGATATGAATGGTGATAAAGCGATAACAGCGGACGACCGTACCATTATGGGTAGCAGTGAACCTAAATTGAATTATTTCGCCAACTTCTCACTTAAATGGAAAAACTTTGATTTCGAAATAATGTGTCAGGGGGTAAATGGGGTTGAAGCATATTATGGGGGTAACTTTGCTGTGCCATTGCGTTTGGATGGCAATTCAACCACTCCGCAAGAATTCCATCTGGATTATTGGACTCCAAAGAATCCTAATGCTAAGTTCCCGCGCCTGACTCCGACACCGGGTAATAATTCTCTGTCATCCGACTATTGGAGATTTGACGCAAGTTATTGTCGTGTGAAATATATTCAGTTAGGATATACTTTTAAGCAAGAGTGGACCCGTAAATTCTTGGTTAATAATTTGAGAGTATTTGTGAACTTGCAGAATCCATTTACCATTGCGAAAGAAGACCGTGTAGACCCGGAAGGCCGTGGAAGCCATACTACTTATCCAATGGTTAAAACTTATTCTGCCGGATTAAATGTTGCATTTTAAAAATTAGGTTATGAAAAACTATATTTATATATTAGGATTAGCTCTTTCAATGAGCAGTTGTGAAGATTTTTTAACCCGTGACAATCCAACGGGTATCACTGATGCTGAGTTTTGGAAAACCAGTGGCCAGGTAGAGGCTGCTTTAGGGCAATGTTATAATTTGCCTCACGGTACCCACCATTATACATCCCCTTATATTTCAATGGTTCATCAAGAAGGATTAACTGATAACTCCTATCATGGTGCAGACTTTGAGGGTTGGATTGTTTCTGCCGGTAATGGTACTATTACTGCTGAAGACGGTAAAATGTCTGAATTATGGAGCGCGCGGTATAGTATCATTCGTAAGTGTTGCCGTTTACTTGAAAACATGGATAAGGCTTATTTCGTGGATGAACCTGAACGGGAAAAGATTCGAGGTGAAGCGATTATTTTACGAGTATACTATCATTGGGAATTGATGCGTTACTTTGGGTTGGAAGAAGGCATTCCTATTGTTGATCATTCTCTGACTCCTAATGAGAATTTTATGGCACGTTCTTCTGCCGGTGAAGTGTACGATTGGATGTTAACGGAATTGGATAGAGCCATTGCCATTGAAGACTTACCTTTTAAGTACGATGATAGCCGTAAGACTAAAGTGGACCGTTCGGTTGCTTATGCTTTAAAATCTATCATCGCTTTGAACGCAAAACGTTATGATATAGCTAGAGATGCCGCTAAAAAAGTAATTGATTCGGGAGAGTATGAATTGTATTATACAGCCCAGACTGATGACCAACCGGGTAAGAATTTCCGTGATTTGTTTCGTTCGGTGGGGCAAAATAATAAAGAACGTATCCTTTATAGTGCAGCTGGATTAAGAGAAGCTTTCTTTCGTTGCGCAGGTCCTGGATTAGGTCAGCAATGTACCGTTAATCCTTTATTGAGTTTTGTGAACAGCTTCGAAACGATGCAGGGTAAAACATTGGATGAGTTAGGACCGGATTCTTTGGCCATCTATTCACGTGATCCGTTTTATCATAATAACAGAGACCCGCGTTTGTTCTTGTCTGTAATTGCTCCCGGTGACAGCACGACTTTTAGCCATTATACTTATAATCCTTTTGTTGAAGGTCCGGAAGCTATTGGACGCCCGAATGCTTCACGTACAGGTTTTATGCTGAAGAAATATATTGATCCTTTAGATCGTAATCATCCTTATAATGGTAGCAATGCTTTTTATATCATTCGTTATGCTGAAATATTATTGACTTATGTCGAGGCATTAATAGAATCGGGCGATTGGCAAAATCCGGATGTCTTGAAATATATTAATGATATTCGTCGTCGTGCCGATATGATAGAAGCAACATCCAACCAATATAACTCACAAGATAAAGTACGTGAATTATTGCGCCGTGAGCGTCGTGTGGAATTAGCTTTTGAAGGATCCCGTTATTTAGACATCCGTAGGTGGGGAATTGCTGATAAAGTAATGGATGGTCCTATTTATGGAGCTATTAATCCGGCAACAGGTGAGCCTATACAGGTAGAGACGCGTATTTTTAAGAAGAATAAAAATGAAGTATTTCCTATTCCCCAATCAGAATTGATAGCTAATGAGAATATGACTCAGAATAAGGGATATTTTGGAAATGAGTAAATAAAATAGGTAAACAGTAATTTATTTGGGGAGTGCTAATACTCCCCAAACTAATAAATTTATAGGTATGTTAAAATATATAATAACATTTTGCTTTTCATTATGTTTTTCTATCCTTTTTGCACATGAAGCATATATTCTAGATAAAAACACTCAAATTGTAATTAGTCCGGATCCGTCTAATTCTGTTCGTCTTGCAGCGGTTGAACTCCAATATTTTATAGGTAAAACAACTGGTTTACAGATACCGATTGTGCATCTTTGTTCCAATAATGTAGATAAAGTGATTTTTGTAGGACAAAGTAGCTATACAGACCAATATGGAATTTCAGAAGAATGTTTAGGTGAACAGGAATATTTGATAGACGTATCTCCCCAGCGTATAATATTGATAGGAAAAGATACGAATGTGACCTCGGAGATTATATGTGATAAAGGACGTAGCAATAATGGATTTTCTCCCGAGGAGGATCGAAGGCAAATTAATTACCAACAGGCGACAGGTAATAGTGACGTGGTTTCACAGCTTACTTTGCCTTCTATTTTTGATGCTCAAGGGACATGTTATGCTGTATACGATTTTATAGAGCGTTTTCTAGGAGTACGTTTTTATGGTCCGAGTCCCAAAAATATTGTAGTTCCTTCAATACAGAGACTAAGAATAGACAATGTGCATATCCAACGTGCTCCGGCCATTAAATACCGTGATGGTTCGCTTACATTTGGGTGGCCTTTTATGAAGGCACAATTCATGGATGCTACCGAAGATATGCTGCATTTATATATGCGGCGTATGCGTATGGGAGGTCGTCGTTGGGCAGCGAACCACGCGTTTACAGGTTTTCAAGACCGTTTTTTAAAGCAGAATCCTGCCCGTCCAGAGTTATTTGAAGGAAGTCATCCTGAATATTTTGCTGTTGGTCGTGGCGGTGGAGCTTCAGAACGCCAATTCTGTTATACTAATCCAGATTTTATTCATCAAGTTGCACAAGATGCGATCCGTTATTTTGAAGGTAAAGGAACTATAGCGGAACAAGTTGCTTTAGGTGAATACTTTGCCATTGTACCATTGGATAATTCCAGCTGGTGTACATGTGATGAATGTCAAAAATTACTAGCTATTGATAAAAATAATATTTTAGGCCAACATTTTAATTGTGGAACTGCTACGCATTATATATGGAACTTTGTGAATAAAGTGGCACATGAGATAAAACGTGTAGCACCAGATAAGAAACTGGCAGCATTAGCTTATCATGTTTATGCCTATCTTCCTAAAGATATAAAGTTGGAAGATAATATAGCTGTCGCCCCTTGTTTACATACTCGTAACTATTGGGCACCAGGAATGAAGCGTAATGAAATGATGCTTTATAAAAGTTGGATTGAAGAAAGTAAATCCTCAGGTCGTGATATTTTCTTATGGAGTTATTTAGGATTCCCGACTGAACGGGGATTAGTTACCAATTTCAATGTTTTTCCCGGATTCAATGCACATGCCACGGGTGAGCAAATGCGTATGTATGCGACTGATGGCGTGAAAGGCGTATATTTGTGTGGCTTGAGTGAGCAAATTGATTTTTATCTTACAATGAAGCTTTTTGATAATCCATCGTTAGATACAGATGAGATATTGGATGAGTTTTTTGACCGGTATTTTGGAAAAGCTGCTGAAGCGATGAAGAAGTTTTACTTAAAAATAGAATCGGTATATAGTGATCCTGCTAATTATCCTTCCTATATTCAAACTCAAGATGCTCAGTTTCATCAAACACGGGAACTAGCTTGGAAATATTTGGGTACGCCTAGGGTAATGGAAGAATTGGAGGGATATATAGAACAGGCTAGATTGGAAGCGGAAAGTATAGAAGAAAAGGAACGGGTAAATTCTTGGAAAATAGGAGTTTGGGATTATATGTTGGCCGGGTTTAACGACTATTATAAGAATTAATTTTATAAAAAGCATTGAAGATTGGCATTGATTATAAAATGAATTATATGAAGAAACCTTTTTTATTTCTATTGTTTGTATTGGCAGCAGTTTCTTGTAAAGAAGTGGAAGCACCACAGGCATATGGTCCAGTGCCTACTGAAGCGCAAATGGAATGGCAAGAGATGGAGATGTATGCTTTTATACATTTTAGTATAAATACATTTACTGATATAGAATGGGGATATGGTGACAGGGATCCGAAGCTTTTTTCACCTACGGAACTAGATTGCCGTCAATGGGCTAAAGTATGTAAAGATGCTGGATTTAAGGGTATTATTATTACTGCAAAACATCATGATGGTTTTTGTTTATGGCCATCGAGATATACTGAGTATTCAATTAAACAATCGCCTTGGCGTGGTGGAAAAGGTGATTTGGTGAAGGAACTTTCGGAGGCCTGTAAAGAATATGGCTTAAAATTAGGTATTTATCTTTCTCCATGGGACAGGAATCATCGAGATTATGGAACTCCTGAATATATTACTTATTTTAGAAACCAACTTCGGGAACTGCTGACTAATTATGGTGAGATTTTTGAAGTTTGGTTTGATGGTGCAAATGGAGGAACGGGGTATTATGGAGGTACAAATGAAAATCGTTGTGTAGATAGAAAAACATATTATGATTGGGAGAATACCTATAAGATAGTTCGTGAACTTCAACCCAATGCCATGTTGTTCAGTGATGGAGGACCAGATTGCCGTTGGTGTGGTAATGAAGACGGTTGGGTAGGGGAAACAAACTGGAGCCTTTTGCGACGTAATGAAGTTTGGCCTGGGTACCCTAATTACACAGAACTACGTTATGGACATGAAGATGGTACGCATTGGGTACCTGCGGAAGTCAATGTGTCTATTCGTCCCGGATGGTTCTATCATGAGTCGGAAGATCACAAAGTGAAATCATTGCAGCAGATGGTAGATATTTATTACTCTTCTGTTGGTCGTAATGGAACCTTTTTATTGAACTTACCTATTGATAAGAGAGGTTTGGTGCATGAAACGGATGTGAAGCGCATACAGGAAATGACTGCAGCTCTGAAAGCTGATTTTACTATTAATTTGGCAGAAGGAGCTTCTGTTATTGCAACTAATGTCAGAGGAGGCTCGAAGAAATTCTCTTCTGATAATTTGACGGATAATGATGATATGTCTTATTGGGCTACCGATGATAGCATAAAGATTGCTTCGTTTATTGTTGATTTGGGAAAACCGATTGAGTTTAATCGTATTCTTTTGCAGGAATATATTAGGTTGGGGCAACGTGTAGGAAAGTTCTCCGTAGAAGCTTGCATTGATGGGGAGTGGAAATTGTTGGATGAGCAGACGACTATTGGATATAAGCGCATATTGCGTTTGCCGACCGTTCTATCGGACAAGATACGAATAAATATATTGGATGCAAAAGCTTGTCCCCTGATTAGTAATGTTGAAGTTTATCATGCTCCTAAAATAGTAACGGAGCCTGTTATAACAAGAGATAAACATGGGTTGGTTACAATTTCCATTCCCGATAAAGAATTGGAAATAAAGTATTCGATAGACGGTGGTGAACCGGATAAGGTTTATATGGGGCCTATTCAAACAAAAGGTAAAACAGTGGTAAAAGCCTATGTAGCTGATCGGGAAAGTGGAAAGACAAGTAGTACGGTAAGACAAACATTTGATATAATAAAGGATAATTGGAAAGTCATGGGTATTAATGATGCAGGTACTGATTATATTTTTGATGGAAACGATACTACTGTTTGGCATCAGTCAAGAAATTCTATGCCGATAGAATTGACGGTTGATATGGGAAATGTTTATACTTTGAAAGGATTTACATATCTTCCTGATCAGGGACGTTGGGCATCAGGTGTTATCTTTAATTATCTTTTTAGTATATCTGAGGATGGGAAAAATTGGAAAGATGTAAGTAAGGGTGAGTTCTCAAACATCAGGAATAGCCCGATTTCGCGTACTGTGACATTTCAGTCGAGCAAAGCGCGTTATTGGAGGTTTACGGCACTTTCAAATACAAATGGTGATGCTATAGCTGGTTATGCGGAAGTAGATGTCTTGACCCAATAATAAATTCTTTTATGTTACCATAAAGAAAACAGATAGTGAAGGTCTTATTTTTATTGGATCCACTATCTGTTTGAAGTCTCTTCCAAAAAAGTTTTTTTTATGCTTGAAAATGACTAGATTTGTTGCAAATCAAAAATATAAAAGCAAATGAAATCACTAAGTATTTTCTTATTAGGTGCCGGCTTGTTTACCCTGGCATTGTGTGGATGTACATCGCAGCCTTCACAGAAAGAGACCGGAATGTCCGATAGCATTGTTAAAGTGCAAGATAATCCTGTCATTGAAACTATTATGGCACGCCGCAGTATTCGGAAGTACAAACCGGAGGCTGTGGAACGGGATAAAATGGAAACTATTCTGAACTGTGGTATTCATGCTCCCAATGGGATGAATAAACAATCATGGGAAGTGCGTGTGGTAGATAATCAGGATTTTATTAATGAGCTGACTGAGATTTTCAAGAAAGAAAATCCAAAGGCTGCTGAACGTGCCGGATTTAAGAATATGTTCAATAATGCTCCTACCGTTGCTTTTATTGCCTATGATCCCCGGTATGATATGTCTCAAATAGATTGTGGGCTTTTAGGGGCGAATATGATTCTTACAGCTCAGTCCATGGGTATAGGAAGTTGTTGTTTAGGTGGTCCTGTCCGCTTTATGAAATCTCCTGCGGCTGCCGGTTATTTGAAGAAGTTGGATTTTTCGGATGGGTATGAATTATTGTACGCTATTGCTTTTGGTTATCCCGATGAGGCTCCGGCAGCTAAGCCCCGTGATACTTCGAAAGTGAAATTTATTGATTGATTTCCCCTCCTCCTTTCCGCTTTCTATATTCGAGTGATATGTTTCTGCTCGAATATAGGAGGCAGCTCGTTTTGTATTCCTTTATCTCTATAAGCTAAAATTGTACTTTTAGAATCTATTTTTGGTGTTCTCTAATAAATTCCCTACATTTACACCCGTTTCATTTGAATTAATCTCAATAAATGATTGTAGAACCGGAAGTTGTAGGAGAATTTGCCTCTGGCAGCCATGAAGCCTTTCATAAGATATTCAAGCTGTTTTATCCTAAGGTATATGCTTTTATACGGGGATTTATAAAAGATTTGGATGATTCTGAGGATTTGACTCAAATTGTCTTTATAAAACTATGGAATAAGAGAGCGATTTTTCACAAGGTACATCATTTTGATTCTTATTTGTTCATGCTTACCAAATATACCGTTTTTAATTATATCACAACTAAAAAAGTCTCCCGGTTTACAAGCGAAGATAATGTTCCCGAGATTTCTGATGAATATACTCCTTATGATAAATTGATAGCGAAAGATTTGCAATTATTAATTGATATGGTAGTGAATGAGATGCCTCCTAAAAGGAAAATGATATATAAGTTGAGTCGGATAAAAGGACTTTCTAACGAACAAATAGCAGAGAAACTGGGGATACAGAAAAAAACGGTGGAGAATCATTTGAATATCGCTTTAAATGAACTGAGAGACGCTTTGGCTCTTTCTATTTTAGTTTATTTAATATTGCCGGTTTAGGTGTATCATAAGATAGAACTGTCTTTATTTATATAAAATGTGAAAATGAATAATTATATACATAAGATAATAGACTTTTTCTTTCATCATGAAGTTTCTGATGAGATAACGGAACGTGTTTATAATCGTATGGTTTTTCCTGTGGAAGATAAAGCAAGAGAAGAAGCTGTTTCACAAATTTGGGATAAACTGGACGATGCTTCTTGCTCTGACGAAAAAATAGAGAAGGCTTTTTATAATTTGGAGACCTCTTTAGGATTAAAAAAAGAAGAACAGACTGTCGAATTAGTACATCGGGAACATATAAGAAATACGAAAAGAATAAATTGGGGAAGAGTAGCCGCTATTTGGACTATTCCTTTCATTATGGTGTGTTTTTCGGCTTACTATTATTATTCTGCAAAGGATTATGTGAAGGAGACGTTGTCCGAAGTGACTTATATGCAGCGTTATGCAGCTATGGGTACACGTGAAGAAGTGGTTCTTCCTGATGGGAGTAAGGTTTGGCTTAATGCCGGTACTTTGTTGGTATATCCCTCCAGTTTCATATCTGAATCTCGCAATGTTTATATTGCGGGAGAAGGTTTCTTTGAAGTTTCAAAAGATAAAGAGCATCCTTTTATTGTCACTACCAACCATTTAGAGTTGGAAGTGCTTGGTACGACATTCAATATTTCGGCGTATCCGGACAATAATCAGATAATGGCTACATTGGAAACCGGCAGGTTACAGGTAAAGGTAAATAAACAACCGGAGAAATATTTTCTGGAACCCAATGACCAGTTGATATATACTCCTTCCACAGGGATAGTACAGCAGCATAAAGTGAATGCTGTTTCCCACTCCGATTGGCGTATGGGAGGGTTGTTCTTTGGCAATGTGCCGTTTAATGATGTTCTTCATACTTTGGAACGTGTGTATGGTGTGAAATTCCATGTGCGTACATCTATTTACCAGAATCAAAGTTTGAGAGTTCATTTTAATAGAAATGAATCGTTGGAGCAAGTACTTCAAATCATTAAAATATTGGTTCCCGGTATAGAATATGAAATTGTTGGCAAGAATATCTATTTAAGATAGTGGTTTAGTATTTATTAACACAAAGCCATTGGGTGTAGTATTTATTTGAATTGTCTTTCTCATGTACGTACACCTTATGTCGTTAATAAATCTAATATGAAATGAACAAGAAATTTATTCGAGTGTTGGGGCTTGGTGTTGGCTTATTTCTGGCCGGCAGCCTCTCTGTTAATGCACAGAAAGTTTCCTTCAATGGGGAACGTCTTTCTTTAAAGCAAGCGTTTGAGAAAATTGAATCTGTTTCGAAGTATAAGATTGCTTATAACACTTCACAACTGGATGTCAATAAGCAAGTTGTCTTGAATCAAAAGAATCAGGATGTATTGCAAATTCTGTCGGATTTGCTAAAAGGAACTAATTGTGTCTATCAAGTGAATGACAATTATATTGTTATCACTCTGAAAGATGATGAGAAGGTTAAGAAAATTAAGGGTACTATAAAAGATTCGGCCGGGGAACCTATTATTGGTGCCAATGTAATTTTAAAAGGAGATGCCACTGTAGGAAGTATTACAGATATAGATGGTAACTTTGATTTGTCCGTTCCAAGCAATGCTACTTTGCAAGTTTCTTATATTGGTTATAATACTCAGGATGTTCCGGTCGGAAATAAATCTTTCCTTAATATTACTCTGAAAGAAGATACGGAAACACTGGATGAAGTGGTGGTTGTAGGTTATGGCTCGCAGAAGAAAGTCAATGTGATTGGCTCTATTGCATCAGTGGACAGTAAAGCATTGGAATCTCGTGCAGTGCCTGACGTTTCTAATATGTTGACCGGTCAGATGTCGGGTGTTACCATTACACAGGAAAGCGGTAATCCGGGACAGGATGCCGGTACAATTCGTATCCGTGGTGTCGGTTCGTTTGGAGCAACTCCTAGTCCTTTGGTTCTAGTAGATGGACTTCCCGGTTCTTTGAGTGATTTGACTCCGGCCGATATTGATAATATTTCAGTTCTGAAGGATGCCTCTTCAGCAGCTATTTATGGTTCTCGTGCTGCCAATGGTGTTATTTTGGTAACAACCAAGAAAGGAAAGGAAGGTAAAGCCCGCATTGTTTATAATGGTTCCGTGGGTATGAGTCAGGCTACAGAATTGCCGGAATTGGCTCATTCTTATGAATATGCAGAATTTTATAATAAGGCGATTGGAGCAGAAACCTATACGCCTGAGATGATTCAGAAGTATCGTGATGGTTCTGACCCTGACAACTATGCTGACGAAATGTATCTTGATGATCTTTTGGGCGGTCATGCACTGCAAACCAAGCATGAGTTGAGTGTAAGCGGTGGTACGGAAAAGGTACAATATATGGTATCATTGGGATATTTGCGTCAAAATGGTTTGTTGGACAATAACTATTATAACCGTTACAATGCTCGTGTAAACCTTGGTGCGGAATTGGCTAAGAACTTGAAACTACAAGTGCGTCTGAGCGGTATGACTTCCGATCGTCACGAACCTTCTACTCCGGGTTCTTTGGATATTGGCGGATTTAAAGGGATTATTTCTAATGCCGTTCGTTTTCCCGGTTTAACTCCGACTTACTTGCAGAATGGTGAGGTCGGTTTAGGACCTAAATTGCAAGGTACACCGGTGGCATGGGTAGACTGTGCGTCTTCATATCGTGAAGACTATGACAAATTTAAAAATAATATTGAATTGTCATATCAGCCGATAGATGGATTGACTTTGAAAATTTTAGGCGGTTATAATTATACATTAAGTCACGTTCGCCATTATCGTTGTGATATGATTCTTACGGGTGACAAGAGTACCGGTCCTTCTACATTGAGCGATGAAATGAAGCGAACTGTTTATAAGACCTTCCAAGCTGTAGCTGATTATAATAAGTCTTTTGGTAAACATAATCTTGCTGCATTGGTAGGATATACTTGGGAAGACGAAGGTCAGCGTACTTTATCGGGTAGTCGTAATAACTTTCCGTCTGATGACGTACCTTTCTTAGGGGCCGGAGGGGCAGACGGTCAGACAAATGGAGGCGGAGGATATGATTGGGCTATACAGTCTGTCTTCGGTCGTTTGACATATAACTATGATCAGCGCTATTTATTTGAAACAACAATGCGTTATGACGGCTCTTCTCGTTTTCCGACAGATAGCAAATATGGTTTCTTCCCTTCTTTGGCTGCAGGTTGGCGTATCTCTGAAGAACAGTTTTGGAAGGAAAATGAAAATTTGTCTTTCATTAATAATTTAAAACTGAAAGCTTCTTACGGTATATTGGGTAATAATAATATCGGTAACTATCCTTATCAGTCGGTATACTCTTTAGGGCAAGCACAGAACTATGTATTTGGCGGAGTGTACACACAAGGAGCAGCTGTTACTACTTATGTGGATCCGGGTTTGAAGTGGGAGCGTACTCGTACTACCGATGTTGGTATTGAGACTGCATTCTTTAATAATAAGTTGACATTTAATGCTTCTTATTTCTATCGTAAGACTACAGATGTATTGTATAAGCCGGCTGCAAGTTATTCTTCGATTTTCGGATTAAGTGTATCGCAAGTAAATACCGGTGAGTTGGAAAATAAAGGTTGGGAGTTTGAAATAGGTCATCAAAATACAATTGGTAAGTTCCATTATCATATTAATGGTAATTTCTCTATTATTGATAATAAGGTATTGACATTGGGTATGGGAAATGTGACCCAGAACAATGGTATGGTAGGTAACGGTAGCGATTTGTTTATCGGTTATCCGATGCAGATGTTTTATGGGTATAAGACGGACGGAGTATTTCTGACCGATGATGAAGTAGGTGACTGGTATGATCAGACTGCGATAGCCAAAGGTTCTAAAGCCGGAGATATTCGTTATGTTGATATTACAGGTGATGGCAAAGTAACACCGGATGACAAAACGTTCTTAGGCTCTCGTATACCTAAATATACTTTTGGATTGAATTTCGGTGGAGAATATAAAGGATTTGATTTCAGTGTATTGCTTCAGGGAGTTGCTAAGGTGAAAGGTATGTTGTCTGTTTATGCAGGTCATGCATTCTATCAGGAGGGTAATATTCAGAAATGGCAAATGGAGAATTGCTGGAATGTGCAGCAGGATAACCGTTATCCTGAATATCCTCGCTTGGAGATTATGTCAAATGCAGGTAGCAATAATACACTGACTTCTGATTTCTGGGTATTGGATGCTTCTTTTCTGAAAGTACGTAATGTTCAGTTAGGTTATACATTACCCGAACATATAGTTAAAAAGTTTGGTTCCACCGGTATGCGTTTCTATGTTTCTTTAGACAATCCTTTAACCTTCAAGGGGTATCGTAAAGGCTGGGATTCTGAAAACACAAGTAATAACGGTCAATACTATCCAACTATGTCAACTTATACTTTGGGCTTAACTTTAAAATTCTAATGACTTATGAAAAGATTAAAATATATAGCTTTTACTGTTTTATTAGCTTCATTTTCATTGCAATCATGTGATTTGGAGCGTTATCCATTGACAGATTTGTCGGAAGATAATTTTTGGACTGATGATAAGAATGCCGAATTGGCTTTAACTTCCTTATATAGAGGTAGTATTACAAATGGTTTGGAATATAGTGTTTCGGACTTTTGGTCTTATCATGGTATGTTGTTTATGGAACATCTGACAGACAATGCTTATGACCGTCGTGGAGAAAATAATCCATTCTTTAATATTTCTAGTGGTAAACTGTTGAATAATAACTCTTTTATTAAAAACTATTGGTCATCGGCTTATAAGCGTATCGGTTTGTGTAACCGTTTCTTGGAGGGTATTGCCAATGCTCCCGAATCAGAACAGAAAACCAGAATGGTTGCCGAAGCCCGCTTTTTGCGTGCCACTCAGTATCACTATCTGGCCAGTTATTTTAAGGATGTACCTTTAGTGACCAAAACTCTGACAGGTGAAGAGGCCAATACAGTTGAAAAGGAAACTCAGGCTAATATTTTGTCATGGTGTGTGACAGAGTTTAAAGAGTCGGCAGCTGATCTGCCCCGTTTTAAAGATATTCCGAATAGTGAGACAGGACGCGCTTGCAAACAGGCTGCTTTAGCATTTTTGGGCAGAACTTGTATGCTGATGCAGGATTGGGCAGGTGGAGCAGTCGCTTATAAGGAAATCATCGATTATGGTGATAACTCAATTCATCCTGTGTATCGGGAACTGTTCCATCCTTCAACCGGTGTAGGCAACAAGGAGAATATTTATTATATATCCTATCTTGAAAACTATTTTGGTTGCGGTCTTCCACAGCATATTTTGTCTGCAAAAGACGGTGGATGGAGTTTGTCCAATCCTTCGGCCGGATTATTTGAATCTTATGAGTTTAAAGACGGAACTCCGTTCAGCTATGACGATTCACGTTACAACCCGGATAATTTAGGTGAGAACCGTGATCCGCGTCTTGATTATACCATCTATTATAATGGAGCGACTTTTATGGGTACTGAATATCGCATGAGTCCGGATTATGAAGCATCAAAGAAAGAACGTTTGGATTATTCTTCAGAAGTATCTAAGACTGGTTTTATGTGGCGGAAATATTTTGATGAGAATCCGATCAATGATTTGAATAGCTATAGTGCTGTGACTCCGGTAATCAGATATGCAGAAGTTTTATTGAGCTATTTGGAATGTTTGATTGAAAGCGGGCAGGCCATTGATCAAACAGTATTGAATTTGACCATTAATCAGGTGCGTGGACGTGCTGATGTTAAGATGCCACCTGTTACAGAAACTAATTCAGACAAATTGCGCGAATTACTCCGTAATGAGCGTCGTGTTGAATTGGCTTTTGAAGGTATCAGATATTGGGACTTGTTGCGCTGGAAACTTGCTGAGACAGTGCTTGTTGGTGAGGTATGGGGTGCTCCTTATCCTAAATCTATCACTTATGCCGGTTCTACCAAGTTTGTAGATCCGACAGGACATTGCCGCTGGTATGTAGGAAGACGAGATTTTCGTAATCCTCAGGATTATAAATGGCCGATTCCTTTGTCAGAACAAAATATTAATCCTAACTTGCGTGAGTAATTCTAACAATAGGAAAAAGTGTGTCAAAAATGCTACATTAGGTTTTTGACACACCTTATCTGACTAAAATATTAAAATATCATGAAAAAACAGTATTTGGCTTTATCTCTCTTGACACCGGTGTTGTGTCCTGCTCTGACTGCGGAAGCCAGGACTCCCAAAGAGAATAAAGTGACCAATCGTGAGCAGCCCAATGTGATTGTTATTTTGGCTGATGACTTGGGTTATGGTGATTTGGAATGTTATGGTGCAAAGAATGTGCAGACTCCCAATGTCAATCGTTTGGCGGGTGAAGGTATTCGCTTTACCAATGCTCACACCGTAGCTGCTACCAGTACCCCTTCCCGTTACTCTTTGTTGACCGGTGAATATGCATGGCGTCGTCCTGATACCGATGTGGCAGCAGGAAATGCCGGTATGATTATCCGCCCGGAACAATATACTATGGCAGATATGTTTAAAAATGCGGGATATACTACTTGTGCAATCGGTAAATGGCATTTGGGGCTGGGAGATAAAACGGGCCAACAAGACTGGAATGCTCCGCTTCCTGCTGCTTTAGGGGATTTAGGGTTTGATTATCATTATATCATGGCAGCAACAGCCGACCGTGTTCCGTGTGTATTCATAGAAAACGGTAAAGTGGCAAATTATGATCCTTCTGCTCCTATAGAGGTTAGCTATAAACAAAATTTTCCGGGTGAGCCTACCGGTGCTGATCATCCCGAGTTGCTCTATAATCAGAAACCGAGTCACGGACATGATATGTCTATTGTGAATGGTATCAGTCGTATCGGTTTCATGAAAGGCGGTGGTAAAGCTCTTTGGAAAGATGAAAATATTGCCGATTCTATTACTACTCATGCCATTGACTTCATCAAACAGCATAAAGATGAGCCTTTCTTTATGTATTTTGCAACCAATGACGTTCATGTTCCTCGTTTCCCGCACGACCGCTTCCGTGGAAAGAACCCGATGGGTGTACGCGGAGATGCTATTGTACAGTTTGATTGGTCGGTAGGCCAGATTATGGAAACGCTCGACAAACTGGGGCTGGCGGAAAATACATTGATTATCCTGTCCAGTGACAATGGTCCTGTGGTAGATGATGGTTATGATGATAAAGCAGAAGAATTGTTGAACGGGCATAGTCCTGCCGGTCCGTGGAGAGGGAATAAATACAGTGCATTCGAAGGAGGTACCGCCGTTCCTGCTATCGTGCGTTGGCCCAAGAAGATTAAGGAAAATCGTGAGTCGGATGTCTTGATGTCACAAATTGACTGGATGGCGTCTTTGGGGGCATTGGTCAATGCCAGACTTCCAAAAGGTAGTGCTCCTGATAGTTACAATCGCATCGGTAATTTGCTGGGAACAGATGATGAAGACCGTCCTTGGGTAATTGAGCTTGCTTCTAATCACGTGTTGTCTGTTCGTACCAAAGACTGGAAATATATTGAGCCGAATGATGGTCCTGCAATGATACAGTGGGGACCTAAAATTGAAACCGGTAATTTAAGCACTCCCCAGCTTTATGATATGAGGAAAGAAATAAATGAACGCGCTAATGTGGCATCACAGCATCCTGAAGTAGTATATGATATGCAGAATATACTTCGCAGAGTACGTAATAAAACCATAAAGATGGAATAATAAAAAAAGAGAGGCGGTTCAACAGTAAACCGCCTCTCTTTGATATATAGCAATTTCCTTTTATCCTCTATTTGCTCTTTTACGTTCCAGTTCATCCAAAATTACTTTACGCATACGCATACTTTTTGGAGTTACTTCTACATATTCGTCTTCTTTGATATATTCCAGTGCTTCTTCCAATGAGAAGATTACGGGTGGAATGATACGAGCCTTATCGTCCGAACCTGATGCACGCATATTGGTCAGTTTCTTTGATTTGGTCACATTGATGACCAGGTCATTTTCATGAACATGTTCGCCCACTACCTGACCTGCATATACTTCATCCTGCGGATAGATAAAGAACTTACCGCGGTCTTGCAACTTGTCGATAGCGTAAGCAAAAGCCGTACCGCTTTCCATTGCAATCATAGAACCGTTGCTACGGCGTTCGATATCACCTTTGTAGGGTTGATATTCTTTAAAACGGTGTGCCATGATCGCTTCTCCCTGAGAAGCTGTCAATACATTGGTGCGCAAGCCGATAATACCACGTGAAGGCATATCAAATTCAATATTGACACGATCTCCCTGAGATTCCATGGAGGTCATTTCACCTTTACGGCGAGTTACCATATCAATCATTTTGCTGGCAAACTCTTCGGGAACACTGATCGTGAGTTCTTCTATCGGCTCACATTTCACTCCGTCTATTTCTTTGAAAATAACCTGCGGCTGTCCTACCTGAAGCTCGTAACCCTCACGACGCATTGTCTCAATCAAGACAGAGAGGTGTAATACACCACGTCCTGATACTATCCATTTACCGTCTTCCAATTCGCTTTTGCGAACGCGCAATGCCAAGTTTTTATCCAGTTCCTTCATCAAACGGTCGTGGATGTGGCGCGAGGTCACAAATTTACCTTCTTTACCGAAGAAAGGAGAGTCATTGATAGTGAATAACATACTCATGGTAGGTTCGTCGATGGCAATGGGTGGCAAGGGTTCCGGTTTTTCGTAATCGCAGATTGTATCTCCGATTTCAAAACCGTCCACACCGATAATGGCGCAGATATCGCCCGATGATACAGCATCGGTTTTTTTACGTCCCAATCCTTCGAATGTATGTACTTCTTTAATTTTAGACTTCACCATCGAACCATCACGTTTTGCCAAAGTGATGTTCATACCTTCTTTCAATGTTCCGCGATGAACGCGGCCCACAGCGATACGTCCGGTATATGATGAATAGTCCAGAGAGGTAATCAACATTTGTGGAGTACCTTCCAGTTGTTTTGGAGCAGGAATATGTTCGATGATAGCATCCAGCAATGCTGTCAGGTTATCGGTCGGAGTTTTCCAGTCGGTGCCCATCCAGTTATTTTTGGCAGAACCGTAGATAACCGGGAAGTCCAGCTGCTCTTCTGTGGCGTTGAGGCTGAACATCAAGTCGAACACCATTTCATATACTTCTTCCGGGCGGCAATTGGGTTTATCGACCTTGTTGACTACCACTAGCGGTTTCAAACCGAGTTGTAAAGCCTTTTGGAGCACAAAGCGAGTTTGAGGCATCGGGCCTTCAAACGCATCTACCAACAGGATACATCCATCGGCCATATTGAGTACACGTTCCACTTCACCACCGAAGTCGGCGTGTCCCGGAGTATCAATAATATTGATTTTTGTTCCATTGTAGTTAATTGAAACGTTTTTTGAAAGGATGGTTATACCTCTCTCACGTTCCAAGTCATTGTTATCCAATACCAGTTCCCCATTGGTCTGGTCATTGCGGAACAAATGTCCCGCCAACATCATCTTGTCCACGAGCGTTGTTTTTCCGTGGTCTACGTGGGCGATGATGGCAATGTTTCTAATGTCTTGCATACTATACCTAATATTTGACTGCAAAGGTACGATTTTTAGTTGAAAAAATATTTGGCTGTTAACGTTTATTTTTTATCTTCGGTCTCTTCTTTGCTGTTAAATGTAGACGGAGTCGTTCCATAGAAATCGACAAAGTGCTTTCTGAAAGTTGGAATGTCGTTATAGCCTACCATTTCGGCTACCTCCTGCACACTATATTTTTTAGTTCGTAGCAGCTCTGCCGAGCGTTTCAGGCGCACGCCTCTTACCAGCTCTATAATGGTAAAGTTGGTAAGCTGCTTCACTCTCCGATAGAGGGTAGGCTGACTCATATTTAGCATTTCGGCGAGTTTCTTCACATTGAACTCCTGGTTTTGCAGGTTGTCATTTATAATTTTCAGGATTTGTGTGACGAATGGGTCTTCAATTTTTATGGCTATGTCGTTTTCTTCTTGAATATCTCCGATAGCGTTGATAGACGGCATCAGCAGTTTGGTATAGATTTGTTTCAACTCCACTCTGCTCTTGATGAGCCGTTTTACTTTTGTGCGCAGAATCTCCGGATTGAACGGTTTCAAGATATAATCATCGGCGCCCAGTTCGATACCTTTCACCACGTCTTCGTCACCTACCAATGCTGTCAGCAGGATGATAGGGATATGGCAGGTTTTCAAATCTTCTTTTAAGATGCGGCAACATTCAAATCCGTCCATAACAGGCATCATGACATCGGTAATAATCAGGTCGGGTATCTCTTTGCGGGCAACTTTTACTCCTTCTTCACCGTTTTCTGCCATGATAATGTTATAGGTCCCACCGAATAACACTTTCAGATAAAGCCGGATATCCGCATGGTCCTCGATAACGAGTATTTTATATTTTGTTTCAGGGCTTTCAATCGGTCGGGGGATGATACTGTCTTGCAATTCTTGTTTCTTTTTATCCTCCACAGTGATAATCTTTGCCCGGCTGTCATCTATCTGTATATGTTCCGGTTTGACAAATACGACATATTCTTCTCCTTTAAAATGCTCTTTGCCTAGCGGAATATATAAGGTGACGGAAGTACCTATTTCTTTGTCTTGTTTGATTTGAATATCTCCATGGTGATCGAGTGCCGTTCTTCTCATAATTTCAATACCCAGTTCAGGATGCAGATAGTTACTCGGCAAGATATACCTGTCTTCTCCCAGATAGGTGACAGATGATTCTTCTATCACTTCTTTTCCATCGTCTTCTATGGTGAAAAGGCAGTACTCTTTTCCTTTCAGACTTGTGATGCTGACAACAAAGCGGATGGCACCGGCATAAGAAATATGGCGGTATGCATTCGACATTATATTCCTGAGGACAAACATAATTTTTTGCCGGTCAATCCATATTTCCGTATTTATCTTGTTGTCCTTGTCGTAATATAGATTGATGGGGCTGACATTCAGCAATTCATACGAAGCCCGCACCACTTCATCGGCTATTCTGCTCGCCGTATATGGAGCTACATTCAGGGTAGGACCGTAGTTTTCTTCCTGATGAATATTGAGCAATTGGTTACAGATATCCTGCATACAGATTGAGTTACGATAGGCCACTTTTACTTTCTGCAGGAACGATTCCGGTAAAGCCGAGTTGCTTATCATTTCTTTCAGCGGTGCAGTGACCAGTGACAGAGGGGTTCTCAATTCGCGTGCCAGCATATAGCTGATTTGGTCACGCATTTGCCGGTTCTTTTTCTCTTCTGCTCTTATTTCCGTAGCTTTTTCCAGACGTTCTTTCATTCGCACTTCTTTTTCTTTATACATCTGTCGTTTCAGTGCTTTGCTGTTAAAGTAGAGCCAAGTCAGGAATATGCTTCCCATAATGATAAGTATGTAGCCGGTAATTGCCCATCCGGTGGTGGCCCAATACTTACCTACAGTGATGGCAATATGGGTGATTTGTTCATTTCCTTCCATCGGATAGGAAGGCTTTATTTCGAGTACGTAGTCTCCCGGCTCAATGTTACTCAACCTCACTTGGTCATAATCACCGAAATGCCATTTTCTATCATTGGGCAGCAGGCGATATTCCACTTTATTGGGGGAAGTGCTGTAACGCAAGTCGCTCAAATAAAACACGAGATTGTTATTGTTGTAGTTCAAGGTCAGTCGGTCTATTAAATGTGCCGGTTTGTCCAAAATAACTTGTCCGTTTATTTTTTCGCCTATTTCCACCTTATTATAATTTACATTGATGTCAGCGATATAATATTTATGCTTGCTGGAAGTTTCTTTCAGCATCCGGGGATCAAAGTAAAGCAGCCCCGTAGAGTTTACCCACAATAATTTTCCGTTGTTCAGCCGGCAAACCTGATAGTAGTTTTCCGGAAAAGCATATAAGTAGAAAGAGTTATTTTTATTGTTGATTGTTATAATGCCCGAGTTGGTGCCCAGCCATGTATTGCCGTTTCTGTCGTCTATCATGCAATCGATGTGTCCGTTGGGTAGGTCTTGGTTAAGAAGCATGGTAGATACAACGTTTTTTTCTTTTCCGTCTATTTGTATAATCTTGTTGGCGTATGATACGAATAGTTGGTTGTAGTTATTCATATAGATAGTCATAACTTTACCCGGAGTCAGACTGCTCTTTTGTTCGTATCCTCCGTTCAGTGTCACTTTTTTGCCTTCTCGGGTTGCCTGAAACAGTCCTTTTTCTGTTCCCAGCCACATGGTGCCGTCTCCATCCTCACAAATGGCGGTTATTTTCTCAATTTCTTTTGTATAAGGCATATATGCCAAACAGCTTTTGCCCTGATAGTCGTATACTATCAATGCATTTTCCGTTGCAATCCATAAGTCGTTGCGCGAGTTGAGGAAAAGTATTTTAATGGCAGAAACTTGGTTTTCTGTTGCTTCCGGTTGGGGATGAAAGGAGACTGTTTCATTGGTAGTGGGATTCATCAGGAGAATATTTCCTTTTTCATCTCCAAACCACAGGTGTCCGTTTTTGTCTTTGAACAAGCAGTAATTGCCGTTCTTTTCCGCTTTTGCCCATGGTACGAACTGTATATTTGGCGAGAGGTTTTTTGTCTGACTTTTATATATCCCCTTGTTGTCGGTGGCCAGCCATATAAATCCGTTGCTGTCTTCTGCTATTCCATTGAGAGATCTTATGTCGTTATCCAGTTGGATGCGGTTTACATTATCTCCCAGCAGATTTAATTTCAGCAGTCCTCTTCCGAAGGTGCCGACCCATAACACTTGGTTCTGTTTATCGAGATAAATGCGGGTAATTCTGTTTTTGATGATAGGTTCGTAATAACTGTCATTTTCAATCAGGTCGATGGTTTTAAAGGGAGCTTTCAGATAATCTTTATTTTCAAATTTTATCAAAGCCAACGAGGTGCCTGATGCCATTACAAACGTTGTGTCATCTGCTTGTATAATATCGCGGATACATGCATCCTGCACTATGGGGGTGCTTTTGTTCAGTTTGCGTGTAGCTTTTGTGGTTGTGTCATAGCAGGTTACTCCGTTGTTGTGGCTGCAAATCCATAAGTACTTATTATATATATGTATATTGCAAATATCTTCTGCATTAGTAATTCCTAGTTCGGCGCAGTCCAAAGATTCACTTTTCTTTTCTGTCAGATTATAGAGTATAAGTTTGTTTTCGCGGGTAAGTATATAGAGGTTATTGTCGCAACCATAGAATTTGAATGGAATCCCCTTTATATTCGGCAGTAGATTAGGTGTAATGCTTACTTCGTCTGTCTCATATTCGGTTTTCAGTTCTGCCACTCCTTGTGAGGTGATGGCATATATTTTGTCTTTTGTCACACATAAGTCCAAAATGTCTGTCAGCACTTCCGGGGTGGACGATAAAAGTGACATGTAGCATCCTTTCATTTTGTTGAAACACGATAACCTGTTCATGTTCGCTATCCGTGACCAAAGCATTTTGTCGGAAGTCTCATAAATGCCGGTAATGGAATATGGTTCTTTGTCTGCCGAATTGTAGTTGTGGAAGTGTATTCCATCGTATCGGCTCAGGCCGACATCTGTTCCCAACCATAAAAATCCGTCTTTGTCCTGATGGATTTCGGTCAAGGTATTATTGCTTAATCCCTCTTGTTTAGTCAATAACTGGATTCCTGTCTGTCGGAAAAAACTTTGTGCCTTGGTTATTTCCATACCCATCAGCAGGACAATTATAAGTAGTCCCGTAACCGGTGTTGTTAATGTTCCGCTTCTTTTCATATTCCCCTTCATTCATTTAAATATAGTGCACTTAACAATGCTATGTATTCATATCATGTTTCTTAGACTATTTTAAGGATAACTGCAAAAATAGGCTTTTATTATGTTATAATCAACGTTTTAGGTTAGAAACTTTTTAAAAAGTCGGATAAGTCAGAGGGTATACATCTGTCTTGATAGGGGGTATATCATTCATTGTTTTATCTATTTGCTGTTAATCAATATATTATGATTGAATGAAATACCATTGAAGTGCCATACGTTAAATAATAATTCAAAAGAAAGGAAGTGAAGAACCCATGTACACCTATTACATACACAGCTTCTTCCTTCCCTTCATAAAGCTTAATATCACCTCACAATCTTTTCAGCCCTGATTGATTTATAGAATCTGATACCTATAGTTTATAAGTGAATGAAGCGTCATGGCTTTTCGGGTTATAAGTGCCCCGGATGCTGACAGGAATCTGCATATATTTGATTCCGTTGTCTGCCACCTTCATATAAATATAGCTTTCCGATTGGAATATGAAGTTGCTTTCACTGTTGTCGCTGGCCAAACTGAATCCTTTCACATACCATTTCATGAGTGAAGAACTGCATTCAGCATTATATCCGTTGTAATATAAGTCACCGTCGGCATAGCCGGTAAGGTTGAGCTGAATTGTAAAGGTGTACTTACCATTGATTGTCTGGCTGGTAATCACTTTCAGTAAAGTCTGATTGCCTTTATCGGCAGCCAATACATTATGTTCTTCTTTCGCATTGGTATGTTTGCGAAGGTTCGATAAGATTTCATCTGCCTCCTTTAAACTGATAGCAGGTAAATCGTTTAGATTTAAATTGTCAGAATTGTTTTCCTCGTATGTAACACTTCTGGCGCCATACGTTCTTTCCAAAAAATACGTTGAACTTGAGTTGTCAACGGGGTCACTACTTTCTGCTGTGCAGGATGCCAAACTCATCATGATGAGTGTAGCAATCAATAAATGAATTGCCTTCATAGAACTATTTTTTATTATTTTTTTATACGTTTGAATGATTGACCCATTATCATTCGCCTCAAAAGTAGGTATTATTTTCAAATAAACAAATTATTTCAAAGATTTTTTGAAGAAAATACCCTCTTCCTGTGAATAAAATGCCTCTGATTGAATGGAACGGGGGTGTTTTGAGTGTGAAACGGTGGGTTATTCATAATGAATGAAACACAGGTGGGTGATGAAGAAAACACCATCGGTGTTTCTTTCGTCCCAATAAATAATTCTTCGTGAACAATTCCCCGATACTTTATTCCGATGAGGGGTAAATTGATTTTCGGACTACCTTGCATTTTGCTGAAACTACCTCTTAATAAAGACTGATTCGCCAACTTCCTGTTAAAAAAATAGAGTTTATCTTTGCAACAGTAGAAAACAACTTTAGGTGAAATGAATATGGTAATAAGAAGAACTTTATTTGTATTGATGTGTCTGTTGGCTTCTTCCTTATATATGTATGGACAGATAGCCGTTAAGACCAATGTGGCGATGGATGCAGTTGCTATACCGAATTTGGGGGTAGAAGTAGGTTTGAGCAAGAAGCTGACTCTGGATGTGCCCATGTACTACAATCCATGGAAATATAGTGATAGCAAAATGCTGAAACTGGCAATGCTTCAACCCGAACTCCGCTATTGGCTTTGTGATAAATTCAACGGTCACTTCTTTGGCGCTCATTTGATGGGAGGTGCTTATCATACCACCGGCATCGATTTGCCTTTTTCACCTTTTGATGATTTAAAAGACTTTCGCTATAAGGGTCAGTTCTATGGCGGCGGTATCAGTTACGGTTACCAGTTTGTGTTGGGACGTCATTGGAATCTGGGAGCAACCATCGGCATCGGTTATGCTTATGTGCGCTATAAGAAATATGAGTGTGAAGAATGCGGTGACATGGTAGAGAAATCCCATAAGAATTATTTCGGCCCTACCAAGGCTGCCCTCAACCTTATTTATATATTCTAAAAACAAACGGATTATGAAACTGATACGCTATATCCTTTTAACATTGTTGCTGCCGGTATTTCCGGCAGGTGCGCAGAATCTGTGCGGCAGCCGGGTTCAGGTTGCGAATCCTTCTATCCTGATAGGTGACAACGGCCGGGTGATGATAGGAATGGATGTTACCCTTCCGGCCGATATGCAACTCTCTTCCAACCGTGTGGCTACACTTACTCCGGTGTTGAAGACTCGGGACAACAGTTATAACAAGGTGCTGCCTGCCATCCGGGTATATGGTCGCACGCGTAGTATTGTGCAGCAGCGTGAGCATAAAATTCCTGTGGATGCCTTCTCGGTGTTGCGCCGCAAGAACGGAACATCACAGACGGTGAATTACTCGGTGCGTATTCCTTACGAAAAATGGATGAACGGTGCAGAGCTTGAATTGCTTGCCGATGTGCGTGGTTGTGCCGACTGCCAAAAAGAAGAAAGCAATGCTTTCATTATCCGTGCCGATTTGGAACGTTACATCATGCAGCCGACTGTTGCTTTTGTTTCTCCGGCTGTCGAAGCTGTCAAGAACCGTGCCGAAGAAGGTCGTGCCTATCTTGACTTCCCGGTGAACCAGACAAAGATTTATCCCGAATACCGCCGCAATCCTTCCGAACTCGAAAAGATTAAGGCAACGGTAGATGTGGTGAAGAACGATGCCAATACGCAGATTACCGAGATAGACATCACCGGCTATGCATCTCCCGAAGGTCGTTACGCCTCCAACGCTCGTTTGGCTCAAGGCCGTGCTGAAGCATTGAAAAAATATGTGATGGACTCTTACGGTTTCAAGTCAGACCTGTTCCGGGTGAATTCTGTAGCCGAAGATTGGGACGGCCTGCGTGACTATGTGGCAAAGAGCAATTTGCCGCGCAAAGACGAAATACTGTTCATAATAGATAAGGATGAAAATGATTTGGATCTTAAGGAAGGACGCATCAAGGCGCTGGATGGTGGCAAGATTTATGCTTCACTGTTGCAGGACTGCTATCCGGGCTTGCGTCATTCGGACTACACGGTGCGCTATGTGGTGCGCGGATTCAATGTAGAAGAAGCGAAACAAATCATAAAGACACGTCCTCAACAGTTGAGCTTGCAGGAAATGTATCTGGTGGCTCAGACTTATGCCAAAGGCAGTAAGGAATTCAACGAAGTGTTCGATGTGGCAGTGCGCATGTTCCCTGATGACCCAACAGCGAATATAAACGCTGCCGCCATCGAACTCCAACGAGGTGACTTGCAACAGGCAGCCCGTTATCTGGATAAGGCTGATGCACAAGCGAGTGCAACGCTGAACAACAGAGGCGTGCTGAATCTGTTGCAGGGAGACCTCGACCAAGCTGAGATTAATTTCAAGAAGGCACAGAGCCTGGGTTCTGCCGAAGCCGGTGCCAACCTGAAAGAAGTCTCTAAAAAAAGAAAAGATAATGCTATATTTGGAAACAGATGAACAACAAGTGAACAAACAGTACAATAAAAGATGTTAGAAGAAACTTGCTCTTTGTGAAAAGCGTAAGGTAAAATCCGGGACAGCAGAGGTTGTACCGGATTTTGAATTTTATAAGAAACAGAAGCAGCCCTGCTTATTCTGATATTGAGACAAAACTTGCAGGCTCATCCCCGTGTCAGAGCCCTCTTTTTACACGTACGTCTGCATGAGGATATACATACGTAAGCGTGAGGCTATGCGGACGTACGTACAGACCTACGCATACGTATGTACAGGCTTACGCGTACTAACGTGAAATGATGCACTTCCCAAAAGACAAGGACGTTTTTTTAAAAGACCAAGAGCTTTTTAAAAAAGATAACGAGCTTTTTAAAAAAGACCTTAGTCTTTTTTTACCTCTGCCCGGACTTTGTGCACCGTTACATTCCATGAAGGTACACATGTACACTTTTTGAGGAAAAACGCTTAAAACGTCCTATTTTACATCACCCCGGGAAACTCATAAAATGAAAGGTATGTAGTTGACAATCAGTATATTATACGGATGCGTATTTCAAAATGTGGTGAGAGTATGAGAGCATAGGTGAGAGCAAATGTTTTTACTATCACCATATAACACATTTATAATTAACTTGTTACGCGTAAGGTGAGAGTATGAGAGATAAACGGCTCAAACTTTCCGGAGAGAAAGGCTGATGCGTACAGCTTTTCGCTTAATATGTATTTATTCTTGAAAAAAAACAAGGCTTTTCAGGGTTCCTTTTCTATATAAATTGCTATCTTTGTATGTTGTAGAAACACAGAAAAACATAATGGGAAAGTTTATCAATCCGTTCACCGATTACGGCTTCAAGAAAATATTCGGCCAGGAAGTATCCAAGGAGTTGCTAATCGAGTTCTTAAATGATTTGTTGGAGGGCGAACGGGTGATAACCGACCTTACCTTTCTGAACAATGAGCAGTTGCCTGAGTATCCGGGAGACCGTATTGCTATTTACGACATTTACTGCACTACGGACACTGGTGAGAAAATAATTGTGGAGATGCAAAACCGCTCCCAGGTTTATTTCAAGGAACGTGCTCTGTATTACCTTTCTCATGCCATTGTTCGTCAGGGTGTGAAGGGAGAGAGTTGGAAGTTCGATATAAAAGCGGTGTATGGAGTATTTTTCATTAATTTTCTCTTGGATGAGAACCAGAAGTTGCGCACCGATGTTATATTGACAGACCGTGATACCGGAAAGTTGTTTTCGGACAAACTGAGACAAATCTTTATTGCATTACCCCTGTTTAATAAGACAGAAGCAGAGTGCGAAACAGATTTTGAACGTTGGATATTTGTATTAAATAACATGGAAACATTGAACCGTATGCCTTTTAAAGCTCAGAAAGCCGTATTTGAGAAGTTGGAAGAGATTGTCGATGTTCATTCTCTCTCCGAAGAAGACCGCGTGCGCTATGAAAACAGTGTAAATGCTTATCGTGACTATTTGGCTACCATCGACTATGCCGCCAAGAAGGGTGTTGAGGAAGGGTTTGAAGACGGTCTGCAGAAAGGCATCCAAGAAGGCATCCAAGAAGGAATCCGGAAAGGGCAACAAGAAAAAGCTCTTGAAATCGCCCGCAGTATGAAAGCCATGGGAATGACTTCAGAACAAATAATGAAGGTCACCGGCCTTTCTCTTGCTGAGATTGAATCTCTCTTATAGGAAGGAATACATAAATATATTTTCACTAAAGAGGCACTTCACTTGAGACAGCCTCTTTTTTTTGTCTTCTCCCTCTCCCGACCCTGATACTTTTCGCTTAGGGCATCGGCAAATCCTGCTCCGGGTGCTGAACGTTTTACCTGGTGGTAGGTAATTCCCTGAATAATTTAACAATTGAAAAAAGACGACTCGGCAAGCTTTCTTCCCATAGAAAATAATTAGAAAAAAGATAGTGGGTATTTTGTGCATCGCAATGTGCATATCATTCAAAATTGAATTAAATGCCCTTGAAATCACACTTTAAATGCATTTTTCCGAATTTGCCAATCTATTTTGCCGAAAACACCAATTAAGACTAACTTTAAAATGCCCTTATCTTTGTAATATCGAAAATCGAGGAATGAAATTTACAAAATAATAATTTATGGATTTAAAAATTAGAGTTATGAAGATTAAGGGTTTATTATTCGGACTGTTTGCATGCGCTGCATTGGCTGCATGTACAAACGATGATATTGTGGAGAACAATGGTAAGGGCGAACAAGAAAAAGTGAAGGCTAATTTGACATTGGTAATTGGTGCTGCTACTAATTCATCACGTGCGGCAGATAATGAAACAGGTGATACAACAGATCCCGGTACAGGTGTTGAATCCGGTGTAACTGATGCTGTGGTGCTGCTGCACAAAGAGGGTAAGGAGTTTGCTTTCTTTTTGACTAGTGAACAATTGAATAAACAAGGAAGTGGTACAAGTATTACTTATGAACCTCAACTGACAGTTGCTGAATCGGGCAATTATGGTGTTATTGTGATTTTGAACCCATGTCAGGAAATCAAAACTGCAATAAATTCGTTTATTGGCAATGGTACTCTTCCTTCAGGCAAAGAATCTATGTATGACTATATTACTAGCTATGAAGTAAAAGCCACTACCGGTGATAATCCTACTTCTGTTATTGCCACCGACAATAAATTTATGATGGTTAATAAAGTAGCGGTTGCAGCGAATGTAGTTTCAAATGAGAAAGATAAACCATCCACTGCTTCTGTCGATGTAGAGCGTGTTGTTTCCAAGATTACTTATATGCCTACTCAAACCAACAATTTGTATAAGGTGGAAGATACAACTGTTAAATATACAGTTACGACAACTGATGGTTGGCGTGTTGAAAATAACATTGCTACCTATATGACCGGTATGGCTTGTGGTACATTGGAAGGATCTGCTATCTATGAACATAAAGGTGTTTATTATACCTCTACAGGCACACAACATCCTGCTGCAAATGATAATCCTGCTGCTACACTGTTTGAGAGAAAAGCTGTTGCTAATCCAGATGCTATCAGATGGACAACAACAAACGACAATACTACTAGAAATTGGTTTGTTAAGTTGGATAAAGTTGCACTGGTCAATCTTTCTAACTCCGTATATGCAGTGAGACATCGTGCTACTGCAGATACTTGGAATAGTCCCACTTTCTTTGGAACTTTAAGTTCTTCGGAATATTTGATGGACCCGAATACACTTGTAAAAAATAATGGTGGAACAGAATATGCTGACTATTTCTATAATGTAGCAAATGCTGTGAAACAAGTGCAGGTAACTAATATAAGCGATGAAGAAACGGATGCTTTTAAATCATACTTTAAGGACCTGCCTACCGTAGCAGATGAAGATAAAGTAGGAACCACTTTGGCTTACTGTTTTGAGAATATCGTAAAGAAAGCGAACCAGAATGGAAATTATGTAACAGGTGTGATCTTCCGCGGTCAGATTTGCAATGAAGACGGTACTTCTTACAATAATAACGTATATAAATATAAAGGAAAATATTATTTGAGCCTTGCGGAAGCAGCCGCTAATAATGGTAAATCTGTAACTGAAGTTGAGGCAGACACAGATAACTTAATTACCTACGAAAGCGGTCATTGTTACTATTGTTCTAAAGACATTTTCCATCATGAAGGAAGCGGAACTATGGAGAGAGCCATTATGCGTAACAATGCTTATGTGCTGAAAGTAACAGGTTTCAAAACGATTGGTAGTGCAGAAATCGTATTCCCGACAGATGACGATCAAGGTGAAGATACAGACAAGAACTTCTACCTGAAGTTAACCTCAACAATTCTTCCTTGGCAAGTACGTTTCAACAACATCGAATTCTAATCCGAACATAAACTCTCTAAATAAAGGTGGAGGAGCCTGCCTCCTCCACTTCTTTTTCAGAAATCACTTTTCTAACATTCCATTAAAACAAAAAAAGCATGAAAACAGTAAAAACATTCGCTCGACAATTCTCTTTTGGCCTGATGATGGCCGTGACATTGGGAAGTGCCGTTGTGTCGTGCGACAGCATACTCGATGAAGATGATGTAGATTGCTCTGTAGAGTATAGAGTGAAATTCAAATATGACTATAACATGAAGTATGCCGATGCTTTTTCTCGCGAAGTAAGCAGTGTAGCTCTTTATGCTTTTGATGACAACGGCAAACTTGTTTATCAGAAAACAGAGGCGGGGGATGTCTTGGCAGCCGATGGCTACTCGATGGCGGTCGACATGGAGCCGGGCGATTACCACCTCATTACATGGGCAGGTTTGAGCAACGAGGCTTCATTCTCTGTTCCTTTGATTACGCAGGGAGTGTCTTCACTCGAAGAACTTCAATGTAAAATGGACCGCATCTACTCTCGCGCAGCCGACGGAAGCGCTGTGGTGAGCAGTAAACTTTCTTCGCTGTGGCACGGCGAAGTGACCAAGCAGTCGTTCACTCGTGCGGCAACTCAACAAGTGGTGACTGTGCCTTTGGTGAAAAACACCAATACCATCCGCGTTATCCTCCAGCAAATGGACGGGGTAACGGTAGATGTAGATAAATTTGAATTTACGATTACGGACGATAACGGTTTGATGAACTACAACAACAAACTGATTTCGGACGAAACTCTGACATATTATCCTTACTATCGTGCACAGGGCGGTACGGTGGCAGGCAAGTCGGCACGCGCCGAAGGTGACGCTGCGGCTGCCGAAGACGACAACATCAGCGTGGCGATAGCCCAAATCACAGTAGGCCGATTGGTGGAAGAAAACAATCCTAAGCTGACTATCACCAACACCGAGACCGGCGAAACGGTTCTCTCCATCCCCTTGGTGAAATACCTGTTGCTCACCGAAGCCGAAGGTCATGACATGACCAATCAGGAGTATCTCGACCGTCAGGACGAGTACAACATGACTTTCTTCTTGGACGAAAGCATGAAATGGATCAATACCCGCATCATTATCAATGACTGGGTGGTTCGTTTCAATGATATGAATATGTAATGTGCAACGCATAACAAAAAACAACGAATTATGAAGAAATGGTACTCATATATAATATTAGCCCTCGTTTGTATCGGGTTTGCTTCGTGTCAGGATAGCGACACGGTGCCCCAACTGCAAACAGACGGTCGGGTGAGCGTGCACTTGCAGATTGCATTGCCGGGGGGAGACTCGGCACAACGAGGGGCAACGGCACGGGACTTTACGGATGGCGGTACGGATGATACAACTTCGGACCAGAAGGCATTGAGTGATGATGATGTATTCGTTTTGGTGTTTCAGGACGGGTTGTTGATAGACCAAGTGAAAGGATTGAGGTTTGATGCAGTCAGTGGTGGTACAAATCCTTCCAACAGAACGTTGACCGGTACATTTGTTCAGCCTGAGACTAATGAAAGTCTGGAATTGGTGGTTCTTACCAACTTGGTTCAGAATCAATTAGTTGATGTTGCTAGTTCGACATTATCAGGCATACAGGCATTTTTTGATGGAAAGAAAGGCTCCTCGCCTTCAGCAATTTATGAAAGTCTGATTTATCAATATGGTTCTTCTGAGTGGAATATACAGAGCCGTCGCATCCCGATGTGGGGAACTACGGGAACTTTTTCATTAAACAGAGCCAATGAGTTAAAGAAGAGTTGTAACTTGCACCGTGCGGTGGCAAAGTTGGGATTCTTGATTAATGCTGCCGATGCAGAGAGTGAAGGACGAGGAATTGACGGTTTCATGATTACAGGCATTAGTATCAAAGGAATGATGGATAAAGGATATTGTGTATCACAGGCAGCGATGAGTAATGACTATTATACAACTCCTTATGTGCCTGCGGCTGCTGGAACTCAGACTATAACTTACTCTGATCTTTATGTGACGACGAGTTATAAAGACCGGATTTATTTGCCGGAGCAAGTTATTCAAAATCATCCTCTTACGATAGCAGTGAGCTATACTTATAAAGGTAAAGCTAAAACGAAGGAAATTACTTTTGATGAAAATGTGATACGTAATCATTCATACCTTTATAATATCACCGCGGTGACACCTGATGATTTTGACGTCACCATATCGTATGCTGTTGAGGAATGGAAATCTGAAACAATTAATGTTCCGACATTTAAATAATTAAAAGAGACTGAATTATGAAAAGATATAAATCATTATTATCGCTGAAATGGGTAGCAGCTTTGCTGTTGGTCGTTGGCTTTGTCTCTTGTGCCGATGAAGAGATTATATCTGGGAAAACAGATGTAATAGAAGGAATTGAAACAGAAATTAATCTTGCTTTTACTTCTGCCACTCCTTCGGTACAGACGAGAGGAGCGCTTGACGTGAAACAAGAATATAAAGTTTATAATTTGTATGTCTTTGTGTTCGATAAAGCAGGTAGAAAGGAATATGGACATCTGTTTGAGTTAAATGCAACTAATTCTGATGATAAATTCTTTGATGTGCATGAAAAGGAGAATAGTGGGGATGCTACTACTTCGGGAAAAATAAAGATGAAGATATCTTCGGGTGAAAAGCGTATATACGCCGTGGCTAATGTACCTGCCGGAGACTCTCATGCATCATTACTGAATGATTTAGAAGGGATTGATGATATTGAGGGATTAGAAAATAATGTGGTTATCTCTACGAAGATAGTCGATCGTCCCAATGATAGGTTGGTGATGAGTGGATGGGTGAAAAATAGCTTACAATCGGGCACTGACCCTGAAGGATATTGTGTCATTAATCCATCGGGAACAAATAATATTTCAACAATCAAGTTGGTACGGGTGGACGCTCGTGTTACGTTTAATATATCTTTAGATAAACAGAGTGACCGTACTAATATTATTGAGAAATCATTTACTCCTTTAAAGTTTATAGTGAAGAATGTACCGACCAAAGCCTATTTATATGGTAAAGCGGACAACGAATTGGTTTCGGATTGTGAATATTTCTCTTCTAATAATGGGGAGTTTGCTAATTTTGAGACAAAAGATGAAAATGGAGTTTCTTCTTTCACCTTCTATATGATGGAAAACAAACAAAGCACAACCGGGCTTACCGATTATGACCAGCGTGAAAAAGAAAGGAAAAATCCATTGAATTACGAATATGAGTACGCTCCCGCTACTGCCACTTTGGTAGAAATGACAGGTAGTTATTATGAAAAATATACAGATACAGACGGTTCTATTAAAGAAAGGCATGCCGATGTGAAGTATACTGTGCACTTGGGCTATGTAGGTGGAGATGCTAATGACTTTAGATGCCAGCGCAATACTACATATATTTATAATGTTTATGTTCAAACTGTGGATAAAATACGTTTGGAAGTCACTTCTTATAATGATGGACAAGGTACAACTCAGGAAGAGCAGCCGGGAGCAGAGGGGGATATAATCGAAACGGATAAGTTTTATCAGTTTGATTCACACTTTGACCATACTATGGTTGTTTTTAGAAAGTCTGATATTGATGGTAGGGCAGGCTTTAGAGTAAAGACTCCTTTTGATGACGGGTATTATTTTATAGAAGATGAGTCCGGAATGGTGCCTGCGAATGCTCGACCTGTATCAGAGGCTAAAGACTATAAATGGGTGAAATTCATTCGTCATGAAAAGAGAGAGAGTGGATGGTCTGCTAAGAAGTACATTTATAATACTGGTAATTATGCCAATCATGTGCCTTCTAATGCTATCACGATAGATGAGCTGTTAAAAGAGTTGCATACTACTAATGAAACAGTAGGAAAGAATAGTGTATATGATACGAATGGGCAAGCTGTTTATACAATGTATATTGATGAATTCTATTATCCATGTGACCCGAGAAACGGGCATTATGGGGAGCGCGATGGGAATGGAAACTTGACCACTCAGGCTAAAGCGAAAGAGGGGACAGACTTTTGGAAGCAATTTGTAAATCAACCTAATAGAGAAGTGCATATATTGTGCAATACTCAGTTCAGCGAAGACAGAGAAAGTAGCTTGACTACATCTGCCGTCATGGTAAGTCAACGCTCTATAAAAACATTCTATAATGAAAAGGCAGGAAGTGATTTGAAGACGGCATGGGGATTGGAAACTGTGAATGAAACAGGGAAAATTGATAAGCCGGATAGCAATCCTTGGAATACATCCAATTCGGCCAAAAACGGGCTTTGGAACTTCTTTAGCCAAAGTAATAATTTTAGTTCGAATAGTTGGAGTACTTATATTTCTTCTTCTGTTAAAGAGGATAAGAATGGTATTCATGATTACATGAACACTTCGTTAAATAAAAAAAATAAGTTGCTGTATGCTTGTCTACAGCGTAATAGGGATGATAATGGCAATGGTAGGATTGATGCGGATGAGGTAAAATGGTATCCGGCGGCTATTGACCAATATACCGATATTTGGGTAGGTAGGGCAGCATTGCCTATTGAAACTTATTTGTATTCGAATGAGATACCGACTTCTCAAGGATACCGGCGTTATCTGAGTAGTGATGGAAAGGAACTTTATGCAGAGGAGGGATCTTCTATCGGTAGTTTTGGATTTGTTTATGCAAACTCAATTTGGTCAACAAATGATAAAATTGAGAAGAAGTATGATTATCGTTGTTTGCGTAATTTGGGAAGACAAACTAATAAGCCTAATTCTGCAGAAGATAAGCCTCAGCATTATGTAACACAGAATGGAAATACGTTAACTCTTACTTATATGAAGTCTGAATCATTAAGAAGCGGTGATAATTATATGAAAAGCGAGATTACTTCTCATGACGAGAGCTCTAATTTGAACCGCCCTTATACGGCTTTTGAATTTAAAACAGAACTTGTATATAAAGATAGGAATGATGAAAAATGGTCGTGGAAGGAGATAAATACTTTGATTAATAATAATCCTACAGATTCGCCTTGTGCAAAATTTAATAGGGGATTAGGTGCGAATGAACCTAAATGGCGTTTGCCTAATCAACGTGAGTTGTCGTTGATGACCAGTAACTATGGTAGCTGGTCCGGTCAATCTTATGTACAATCAAGAACAGGGTCTAGCCTTCCTGTAAAAAGGAAGGATAATAACGGATACAGTGGAGGATATGCAGACAATAAGCCTTTTGTAACATTGGCTACTAATAATTTTACGGGTCCTGTACGCTGTGTGCGTGATGTGAAATAATGTTTCGCTTAAAAAATTGATACTATGGATATGTTTGAAATCATGGATAGAGAATCATCAAGTCGCTCGGAAGTGTACTTGTATGAAGAGAATGGAAAATGGTATGCATACGACCGTTCGGCAAGCCTGCTCAAAAAGTTGGCTGCCGGGACTGTCAAGCTCAGGAACCATGTATGCTCCTTCTATGGTGTTATGCTGGAGAAGGTGGAGGTAGACCTTAATCTGCTGCTTAACAAGAGTTGGTTTGTTGCTCTATGCTCTGATTCGGAAATGCTGTTGCTTAAAAACGATTAAAAAGGGAATTGCTTATGTGCGAGGTCGTAAAAGTATTGGAAAGAGAGTTGGAAAACTCCGGTTTGATATATGTTTATCAGGAAGGAGGGGAAGGGAAATGGTATGTTTACGAGCGGTCTGCATATTTCCTCAGCCGGATGATGGAAGGAGTTGTATTGGAACGATATGTCATGGATAATACTTTATGGCTTGTTCGTGCGGAAGTGGATGTTGACTGCATACCTCATGATACGATTCTCAGTTACAGCAATAAAGAGTATGTGCTGAAGTATGCACCTCAAAACGGGTTTCAGGAATGGCTATCGGAAATTGAAGGAGTGATGATGCCTCACTAAATTTAGTTAGGATAAATAGAATCGGGTTTGCAGGTGTTATAAAATAGTATGAATATTGTATTTAACAAATCAATAATGGAGATATATCGATTTGCATTCATAATCTTGTTGTCGTCTCTTCTTGTTTCATGTGGAGAGAAGAAGCAGGAAACCGGAAATGCTGATAAAGCCGCTGAAAAGAAAACTCCGGCTTTTACATTACCCGAAGTACCTGTTATGTTACAATCTGTCGAAGACAGACTGCATTTTGTGGTAAACCACTATTGGGATAAATTTGATTTTAAAGATACAGCCTATATTCATGCGCCCGACATTACGGAGCAAGCAATGGCAAATTATATTGATTTGCTGACACGTGTGCCGCAAGTTATGGCGGATTCTTGCGTAACCCGCACTTTGGAGAAGGTATCTTTAGAACCAAAGATGCTGAATTATTTTGTTGAAACACTGCGTAAGTATCTTTTCGACCCTAATTCTCCCATGAGGAATGAAGAGATATTTGAACCGGTGTGCCGTTTTGTTGCTTCTTATGCATCGGCAGATGAGGCGGCACAGAGCCGTGCACGGTATGACTTGAAACTGATTGACATGAATCGGGTGGGCAGTGTGGCTGCTGATTTTGTTTATACATTGGCTTCGGGAGCCCAACGGCGTATGCATGATTTACGCAGTCCCTATACTTTGCTGTTGTTCTATAACCCTGATTGCCATGGGTGTGCAGAGGTATTGGCGCATATGAAATCGTCTCCTGTACTTACTGATGCGGGTATTATGAAGCAAGTCAGTATTCTGGCTTTCTATCCTGATGAAGAGTATAAGGTGTGGGAGAATCATCGGGGCATGATTCCCTCCGGGTGGATAAATGGTTATGATAAGGAGCTGACTGTTTTGGACAGGGAACTGTATGACCTGAAAGCCATGCCAACCCTTTATTTGCTTGATAAAGATAAAAAGGTATTGCTGAAGGATGCGCCGGTGGAACAAGTGGAGCAATATTTGGCCCACTTGTTCGGTAGGTAATTATTCCGATTTTTCCATCAGCATTTTATTGCAGAAAGTGGATGGAGTGGTACCATAGAAATCAACAAAATGTTTTCGGAAAGTGGCAAGGTCATTGTAACCCACCATTTCAGCTATATCTTGAACTGTGTAGCGTCGGCTGCGCAACAGTTCGGCTGCACGTTTCAGACGTACACCCCGGATAAATTCGCTGATGGTGAAATTAGTGAGTGTCTTTACCCGGCGGTAGAGGGTGGGCTGACTGATGACCATAATGTCTGCCAGCTTTTTCACGTTGAAATCGGGGTTTTTCATGTTTTCATTGATAATTCTCACGATTTCTATGATGAACGGATCTTCGGGAAAATGAAGTCCTGCTTCTCCTGTTTTTTCTTCCGGTGATGCTTCCGGCTCGGAGGTGGGAGTGAGAAGTCGGGTATATATTTCTTTTAATTCTTCACGGCTTTTGATGAGGCGCTTTACTTTAGTGCGCAGGATGTTGGGGTTGAAAGGTTTCTGGATATAATCATCGACCCCCAGTTCAATGCCTTTCATTATATCTGTTTCTGAGGTGAGGGCAGTCAGCAGAATGACGGGGATGTGGCAGGTGGTGAGGTTTTCTTTTATCAATTGGCAGCATTTGAAACCGTCCATTACCGGCATGATGATATCGGTAATAATTAAGTCGGGTACTCCTTCACATGCTTTTTTAAAACCCTCTTCACCATTTTCGGCCATTAGTAGGTTGTATTCGTTGCTGAATATCAGCTTCAGGTAAAGGCGTATCTCCAGATGGTCTTCTATAATTAATAAGGTATGTTGCTTCTTTGTTTTGGCTGCGGAAGCCGGAACTTGAGGTAAATCTGCGGTCTCGCTCCCCGGAGGTATATCGGAAATCGTTAATGTTGCCGGGTGGGAAGGGCGCTTCTGTTCTTGAAAAACTGTACGCAAAATGGTAAGGTCGATATGGAGTCGTCTGAAAATAAAATAGATAGTAAGCAGTACTACGATAAGGAATACTGCTAATATACCGCACAGAATAGCCCAAGTGTTGGGTCAGCGGATTTTCCTGGTTGGTAATCTTTCTTTTAAGCGTATAGCCTAGCCAGTCTGAACATGAAGAATTTCAGATCAGC
>OGDP01000157.1_pt1 | contig 70709 bp, 78 predicted proteins | sample 1570441 | NCBI WGS metagenome assembly OGDP01 (sample SAMEA2581961, study PRJEB24529) | metagenome | biome: Human gut stool | place: China | collected 2011
GACTGTAGTTGACCATACAGGAAATACTTATGTGAAACAGATCATGGTGTATGTAGTTGACACAACGCCTGTTGTAGAAAAGCCAGAGGGAAAGACCAGATTTATCAGTGAAAAATATTTTAAATTAGATCATGAGCATGGCGGATTAGAAGAAAATTCTATCTGGATGACGAATCCGGAATATCACGCCGCTCTGCAGAGGGCATTTGATAATTTGAAAAATGACACGCCGGAAGATGAGTTTTTAATCCCGCATGAAACGATTCTTGAAATGAAACAATATGTCCAAGATCACGGGATTGGAAACAGTAAGGAGCCTGGAGCATTGACAGAATTTTACAATCGGTTTATGGCGCCGAATAAAGTAAGATAAAAATTGCGGTGTCGCAACACAGGGAAGATGATACATGAGCATCTTCCCTATTGTATATTGTAGGATAATAAGTGATGTGCTATGATTTGGAGGAAAAGATGATTGTAATTTTGATTATATTGATAATTTATACGGTCTTTTCAAATATGACGTTGCTGTTCTTTTATAAAGAGTACAGGCTTTGTAAGCTGGAACTTGATTTGATAAAACGGACTGTGGAATGGAGTGCGTGTGAAGAGAGAAAATATTTTAGATAAGACATCAAAAGAAAACAGTGAAAAGGCAACAGAGCAAAATGCAGAATATATTGCTATGTTGGATAAATCCATGGCAGAAGCAGAAGCGGGGAAATTTATTACAAAGACAATAGATGAGTTGGAAACATATGAATGAGAAAAGAATATTGGAAAAGGTAATAAGAATGAGAAAAGAGTATGATATTAAAAAATTAAATCCCCAAAAGAATCCATATTCAAAGAGGATTGAAAAGCAAGTGAACATAAATATTGCGAGCAGTGTAGAAGAGGACTTGAGAATAAATGTTTTGACAGATCAGAAACAGTGTGATAGTATGAAGCTAGAAAAGGGTACTGCCGATAGACGGCTAATCCAAGTAAATTAGTATGACAAAAATTGCCGCTTAGTTTACCAGACGTGGGCGGCTATTTTTGTGGCTTATTATTATCCTTACCGAATGTGTATCCGGCACAAAAACAGGTTAAGCCGAAGCTTACCACTGCAATGAAATCCACAATACTCATGGCTTAGCCCTCCTTTCCAGGAAGTCAGTGACTTCTTTAGATTCCGTTTCAGGTTTCTATGTAATCAGAGGGTCACAGTCCCTCTGTTGAAGGACTAACCGCCTACCGTTATGGCAGTACCCGTAAATGATTGTAACAGGTAAGAATAGAGTGTGCAATAATAAAATGACGAATAAAGTTGAAAAATAGAATAAGCAATGAATGTAAAAAGGAAGATGACAAAAGAGCATCTTCCTTTTTTGTTGGCTGAAAATTAAAATGTTTTTCCAGTCTCCCGATCAACAATCTTGACGTCGCAGCCAAGAGTAAGACAACAAAGAAAAATATAATAGTTGCTACATCGATATGTGGATCACAAGGAAATCTCATTCGAGAAACGGAACAGATTACAGAGGGCATCATTATTATGATGATGGCACCATATAACCTTATTCATGATAAGGCAGCACTTAGGCTGGGGTTGGTATTAAAAATAAAATATTAGTGAGGAGCATATGAAGATAGGAATTATTGATGCTGATCTATTAGGACGGCAGAAACACCGCTTTCCCAATTTAGTATGTGAAAAATTGTCAGCATATTGGAAGGAAAAAGGTGCTGAAGTTGAACTTAAACTTGATTATGAAAATTTAAATGAATTTGATCATGTATATATCGCAAAGGTATTTACAGATACATGGGTTCCAAAGTGGATTCAGGAAAGCGTTAATATGGATACAGGAGAGGCTAATCTTCCTGAGAATATTCACGTTGGAGGAACGGGATTCTTTTTTGCTAATGCTCCAAATTTAGACGATGAGATAGAACATCACATGCCTGATTACAATTTATATAATGATTGGATTGATAATGAGGTGAGAAAAGCAGAGCAAGCGGCAGGGGAAGCTGGAAAGAAGTTTAATAAACGTACTTTTATGGTTCAGTTTAAGGAATATACAGATTACAGTATTGGATTCATGACAAGAGGGTGTTTTAGAAAATGTCCATTTTGTGTAAATCAGAAATATGACAAAGTTTTTCGCCATAGCCCATTGGACGAGTTCTATGATCCGTCAAGAAAGAAGATTTGTTTGTTAGATGATAATTTCCTTGGGTGCCCAGAATGGAGAACAATTCTAGAAGAGCTAAAAGCTTTGAAGAAGCCATTTAAGTTTAAGCAAGGAATGGACGAAAGGCTGCTTACAGACGAAAGGTGTGAAGTATTATTCTCAGCGTCATATGATGGAGACTATACGTTTGCATTTGATAATATTTCGGACTATGACCTGGTTCATAGAAAATTGCAGCTAATTAGAAAATATACAAAAGCGACTAACATAAAGTTCTATGTGTTGGTTGGATTTGAGAGTACAGATGTACAAGATATCATAAATATGTGGAGAAGAGTAGCCCTGTTAATGAGATATCATTGTTTACCATATATCATGAGATACCAAAATAAGAATGAAACACCTTGGAAAAAGTCAGAGTACAGAAGTTTTTACATTACTATGGCAAGATGGTGTAATCAGCCTGGATTTTTCAAGAAGAAAAGCTTTAGACAGTTTTGCAAGGCAAATCAGGCTCACCATAAGACAGAGGGGACATTATGTTCAGCAATGAAAGCATTAGTTGATTTTGAGGAACGATACCCTGAAATAGCGAAGGAATATTTCGATTTAAGATTTGACCAATTTGAATTGGAGGGATAGAGTATGCTTTTTCATAATGTAAAAAGGAAGATGGCAAAAGAGCATCTTCCTTTTTTTGTTGAAAAGAATTATTTTGTAGTATCGGCATTAGTTAGTTCATCTGGAATATATTCTAGGATATCGCCGGGTTGACAGTCTAAATATTGGCAGAGGCTGTTAATTGTTCGAGTATCAATATGACCGCCTTCGTGGATTTTTTTCCAGGAAGCTTGCCCAATGATTTTATCGCGTTTTACAACATAAGAAGTTATATTTTTTTCTTCAAAAATTTTAAGTAATTTGTGATAACTAATTGACATATATACACCGCCTTTCTAATTTATATTATCATGAAAAACATCACAAATAATAGTGACAAAATGCATAAAAATATATCTCTAAAAATAGTGATGTTTGTCTGTTTTGCCAATTGTATATCACTAGAACTAGTGATATACTAATATCATAAAGAACAGGAAAACAAATCACAGGAGGACGAAAACATGATCTATAGAATTAAAGTTGAAGGAAAGGAATACAACGAAAATTACACATTCGAGACACCAAAGGAAGGGGATATCCTGGATGAGTTGAAAGCGATTGTTGAGGACATGAAAGAGGGAAATATCAATAAGCTGGAAATTGAGAGGGAGGTGTAAACATGAGAGGAATAGGATTATTTATTAATTGGGAATCCGGAAATAAAAACAGTAATGCGATTCAGGAATTTGAAAAAAACGGCATCAACTGGGAATATAACCACTTTGGAACACTTACAGCCGACTTTTACGGCATCGGGATTTTTGAAAAGGTCGATTTTGAACATATCCAAGGCGATGTGTTTGAAATCTGCATAGCATAGTCGAAACCGCCCGCGTGGCGGTCTGCAGGAACTGCCCCACCTGCACCGATGAGACAGGGCATAAAACGAAAGGATGGTTGATTATATGAAGATGATGGCACTTGAAGAAGCGAAAGAATACACACGCCAAAAGTTGGCACCGTATTACAGCAACGAGCGAATCGAGAACGTTGTAAAACAGTATGTTTCCGTTGTCCGCCCAGGCGTTGTCTTAGTTGAAAATAAAAATGTGGGACTTATGGAACTGTATCTATAGGAAAATGAAAGGATGGTTGATTTTATGAAAAAAACTGAACTTATGAAAGAATTTCAAGAGCTTGAAGAAGAAAAACAGGTGCATATTGACGGTATTACCTGGAATAGTAAGAAAAGCGAAATCCAAAACGCTATAGAATGTTTAAAATGCCCGGATGAACTGTTAGAAAAATATCTGATAGTTTTAAGTCTGAAATATGAAAAGATCGGGCGTTTAATCGCTGGTAATGGAGATTTTAAACATCATTCACATAACAGACTTTATGTTTTTAATACTGCAAGGCAGATTTTAGCAGATTAGCCGAAACGCTCCGCTCTGGAGCGTCAGCCGCGGGATGATCTCCCGGCTCTGATGATGGCAGATCAAAAAGAATGGAGGCAGGAAGATGTTGAAAGGATTAACACTTGCAGAATTTAAAGAGAGATTTCCACAGGTCAGTACATATGGGTTGGAAGATCCGTTAAATGTATTTTTGGAAAATGGAGAGATCCTGATCGAAAGAGAATGGAACGGAGAAAAGTATATCTTGGAAAATGGAAAAAGTTACCGACCGGTATATAGGCAGCTGGATGAAGATAATTATACGATCATCGGTTATATAGAAGATTAGCGCAGGAGGGGATAAGATGGCGAAAGTATACCGTGTGCAGGTTGAAATATTATTGACTGCTGATGAAAAAGCATTACTTGAGCATTATGTGAAGGAACGAAACCAGAGATATAAAAAACGCGGAGCAACCCGGAACTGGTGGACACTGGAGAAACTGTTACAGTGTTTATTAAGCGATATAACTTACCAGGCGGTAAAGTATCGTAGCGTTCGGGCTGTCTGGCAGAAACTGTCGTGATTTGTCCCTGCCTTGTTTACAAATTCACGCAGCGGAGATGCTTGAATGTCTGGCGTCTTCGCCACAAAGAAAAGATCCTTTTTGTTTGTTGATCAAAAAAAAACAAAATAAGAGGATACCAGCAGACTTTAGCCGCAGGGTGGAGTTTGTGGGTAAGCTGCTGTTTATGGAATCGTTGATAACTGGGTGGGGAATGTGTGGGAAAATTGTGGGAAAGACGGTTTTCCTTTTCCATGATTTTTCCATGCATTATCCACGCGGTTATCAATGATGGAATAGCTGTTTATCCATAAAATCCACGCTGTTCTTACGGTGTTGCAAGACGGGGAGAGCGACCGCTGTCCTGAAGGGCTTAGTGCTGTTCCGGAGGGGTGTCCCGCGGCGCGCGGACGGAGTGTAAGCAGCGAAGCGGGGCGCCCCTCCGGGGCGGCGCTAAGCCCTTCAGGGCTTCTGCCGGGCGCGTAAGCGCCCGGCTTACCCCCGGATTGTAACACGGGGGTATAAATGCGATAGGCGACTCTTAATCATGGGGGCACAAATGCCGGAAATACGGCAAAAAACGCTATAAAAACCCTAGTTTACACATTGCCTACTAAGCCCCCGAAAGTAGGCATGATGTAAACTAAGCATAAAACACAAAAAAATAGCCTGCCTGCATATGGTATTGCAGGAATCACATGTATTTTGAATTTTGAGAAAAACAAAACAAAAAAAAGAATCTTTTAAGGAGGTGGAGAAGATGGCACAGACAGAAAAAAGTGTTACCGCTTATGATGTGGAAGACTGGAAAAACAAAGGTGAGGTGCAGATGTCACCGGCAGAGCGTGAAAGCTGGTTAAACGAAGGACAGCTTCTTTTAACCGATTATGCAGAAGGGATCGAACGGGAGTGGGAACTGATTAAATTTTACGGGCAGCTCCTTGCGGCGGTGGCAGACTGGTGCGTCGTCTTTTTAAAAGGCGCACACGGTCCGAAGTGGACGGACGGACAGGAACTTAATTATAAGCGCAGACGGATCGAATACCAGCAGGAAGAGATGATTGCGCACGGCTTTTTCATTCCGCCGGAGTTTGCAGATCTGCCGCCGGAGATGGATGTAAATTATATGCGTGGCAGGGAAAACATAAAGAAAAATGCAAAAGCAGCATTAAAACAGATTTTGGAAAATCAGGATTATCAGTTTGTTGCAGATCATGAGAGTTTTCTAGGACGGATCCAGACGGCGTGCATGCGTGTGCGACCGGATGAAGTGACCGGAAGAGTAAGAAAACTGCAGGAAGCGATTGAAAATAATGATTTCCCAGGAATGCGGCGATATGCAGATTCCGATCCAGTCATTGCAGCGGCAGCCGTCTGCAGGGCAGAGATGGAACCAGCGTTAGAAGATTTGAACCCGTTTTAACTGTGATAATGTCAGAAAAGGAACATAAAGAAACAGAAAGAAGAAAAGGAAAAACAGGTTATGTGGTGGGAACCTTATTCTAAGATAAGGCAGCAACCAAAAACAGTGTGATCATACCGGCTGTTTTTTTGGTGGGTGGAAGAAAGAAAAAACACACAGAAGGGAGGAATGTACATATGGGTGTGAGAGTTGTGATCCCGAACATGTCAAAAACCTTTGGGGCATTGCACTATGCCGGTGAAGGGGAAGCGGTTACCTGGAACATCTGCGGCGAAGACGTAAAAGGAAATTTTTACACGTTCTTTGCAGACGCACTCCGCGGGGAAGTTGTAGAGGCTTTAGTGGTCGGTGCGAATGGATCTCAGCCGTTTGAATTTGGCGAAGCGGTTATTTTGGAAAATCCAAGCATCATTGCAAGAAACCACGAGACGCGGAGCGATGGAATGAACAGCCTGCTTTTAATGGCAGATGGCATCTACCGGGAAGCGGATGTCTGCTTAGAAGATGAACCGGATGATGGCAGCTTAGACGAACTGGTAGAAGAATATCTGATGAAACATGGGTACATCATTGTAAACCGGGATGAATAAGAAAAGGCAGATCAGAAAGACAAGTAAAAACACGTAAACAGTAGGAGGAAAATAGCATGGAATTAAAAAATGTATTTATTGATGCAAAAAAAACATTAGGAAACATCACTTTTGCCGGAGCGGGCAGAGAAAATCAGCAGCGTGCAAATGGCAGATATGCAGTTACGTCAAGAACTTACAGTCTCTATTCTGATGTACAGCGCGCAGATAACGTTGAGGTTATCATTCCTGGAAAGGCAGGGGTAAAGCGTTTTGAATATGAGGAACCGGTGGCGCTGGTAAATCCCCGCGTGGAAATTGAAGGGTATGCGATCAATAATAAGGGGTATGTGAATTATAAAATTTATGCGGATGATATCATTTCTGTGGATGAGCTGGAAGATGCGGGAGTAAAGCAGTGATCCGGTAAAGGGAATTATGTGCAGCACAGCAAATGAAATAAAAGAGAATGATTCAAAAAGAAAAAATAAAGAAAAAATAGAAAGATGGAGGAATAAAATATGAGATTTCCAGAGGGATTAGTTGTTGATACAGAGAAAACATTAGGAGAATTAAAGTTTGCGGCATTGCGCAGAGAAAACTACGCGCAGGACGAGGAAGGAAATGTGACCGATGAGATAAAAAAACGTACATATGACCTGAAATGTCAGCGCCAGGGGCACACGATCACAGTCAGCATTCCACCGGAAGCCGGAGAAAAAGATTTCCCATACAATGCAACGGTAACGCTTGTAAATCCGGTAGTAAGTGCAAGAGCGGATGCGACGTTCGGAGGAAGGGCAACGGCAGACTGGTACATCAATGCGGATGATATCGTATTGGCAGATGCTGCAGGAAAGCCTGCTGATCAGACAAAAGCTGCCGGAGCAGATGCAACGAAAACTGCAGATCAGAATAAAACATCTGATAAAGCAGCGGATAAGACCGGAACAGATGCGAAAGATGGGGGAAATAAAAATAAATAACCTGATGGGAGAGTGGAATAGATGAACAGATTTCCAATCTGGAAAGGAAACCGCATCGGGCGTTATGATGACAGACTGATTTTAAGGTCTGTCATTTTTTTCGCCCTGATCATTGCAGCATTATCCGCTTTTGTAATCCGGTTGACGGAAGGGAATATCCTGCTTAGGGTATTCCTTCTCTTCCTGATCGCAGTTTTATGTCTGCTGGATCTGTTTTATCAATGGAAAAGCGGTCACATGACAGATATCCGGAACCGTCAGGCAATGTCGCGGATGCTGCTGGAAAACCGGTGGTTTGAGACAGAGCCGCTGCAGCGTTATAGATCAGGCGGCAGAATGGAACGGATCACGTATTTCCCGGCGCTTTATTACAGAAGGAAAAACAGACATATTTATGTGACAGTCAAGATCACTATGGGAAAGTACCAGGATAAGCTGCTTCATCTGGAGGAGAAGTTAGAAACCGGATTAAATTGTGAACTGGTGAAAAGGGACATAAGAGATATCTGGGTCAGATATGAGTTTTTGACAGAAGTTGAGAAAAACCGGATTGACATCGAAGATGTAAAAGCGGAAAACGGAAAATTAAATCTTATGAAGCATATCGCATGGGAATACGATGATCTGCCGCATATGTTGATTGCGGGCGGCACAGGAAGTGGAAAGACGATCTTTCTGCTGATCGTGATAAAAGCGTTATTAGAATCCGGTGCAGTGCTGCACATTTGTGATCCAAAGAAAGCGGACCTGTCCTATTTATCCAGGATCATGCCGGATGTGAACTACGATACAGAGAGTATGATGGGATGCGTGGAGGCTTTCTATGAGGGAATGGAAGCCCGTTATGATGAAACGCAGGGACATCCGGATTTTAAGATGGGTGCAAATTATGCAAAAGCTGGACTGGCACCACATTTTTTAATTTTTGATGAATATGTGGCATTTATGGATACGCTTGCGAAAAAAGAGTGGGAAGAGGTCATGAAGCTGATCCGGATCATTATCATGAAAGGCAGACAGGCAGGATATTTTATTATTCTTGCGTGTCAGCGTCCAGATGCAAAATACCTCGGAGATGGTGTCCGTGATCAGTTCGGTTTTCGTGTTGCGTTAGGAAATATGGGAACCTCTGGATATACGATGATGTTCGGCAGCATTGAAAAACAGTTTAAGGAGAAAAATATAAAGGGACGTGGCTATGTAAACACCGGAAACGGTGTTGTAACAGAGTTTTACGCTCCATATGTAGCTCCGGAATATGATTTTTTTGCAGAGCTGTCGCAGATCTGTGAGAAAAGACAGCGGGAAGGAGAAATGTATGGTCGAATGTATGAGAACGGCAGCGAAACTGCCGGAGAGGAATAAGAGAAAAATGGAAGAAGAAAATACAAACGAAAAGCAGACGGAACACATTTACATCAGTGGTCCGATTACCGGGACGAAAGATTATATGCAGCGTTTTGAAAAAGCAGAAAAGGAATTAACCGAAAATGGATATTCTGTGATCAATCCGGCGAAAGTCAATGCAATGCTGCCACAGGATGCAACGTGGGAAGAATATATAAAAGTGTCGTTGACGCTGCTGTCAATCTGTACCGGGGTGTACATGATGCCGGGCTGGAGAGAAAGCCGTGGGGCGGTGCTTGAATTTATGCAGGCAAGACGTAATGAAATGCAGATCTATGAGGATATCCCTGGAAGACTGTAGAACTGAATAATAAAATGGGATGGTGGCAGATATGGAAAAGAGCCAGGGGACGTTAAAAACGATTGAGAAGAAACGCAAAGAACTGGGTTTGTCACAGATAGAACTTGCGAAACGCGCGGGTCTTTCAAGAGGCTATTACAGTATGTTGGTGCATGGCAAAAAGCCGGTCAGTGATAAGCTGATCGATCAGTTGCAAAATGTGCTTCAGGAATACCGGAAAGAAAAAGAAAGCGGCTATAGAATGCAGACAGAAGATCTGGAGGAAGGTTTTAAATCAGCGGATGATGTGTGGAATATTAAAGAAGCAGGAGAGATGACAGACGAGTACATAGAAGAAAATGAAGATTCCATTGCATTTGATCCGGTGGAATGGATTACGAACCTGGAAGCCAGACGGAAAAGATACGGCGTATCGCAAAGTGAATATGTAGAAACGGCGGGGATCAGCAGAAGTTATTACGGTATGCTGCTGATTGGAAAGAAGCGGGCAACAAAAAAGATGCTGGAGCATTTGGAAATGGTTCTGGAAATTTTTAATCCGGACAAAGAAATGGAAATTTTATTTGACTATGTAAGGATCCGTTTCGCAACCACAGACGAAAGACGTGTGATCGAGGATGTCATGAACATCCGGATGCAGTACATGATTGAGGAAGCGCACAGTTTTTATGGATACGGGCGTCAGTATATTTACGGAGATATCACAGTCATGGTATCGCCGGAACATGAAAAAGGCATCCTGCTTGAACTAAAAGGTAAAGGGTGCAGGCAGTTCGAAGCGTTTTTAAAGGTGCAGAAACGTACCTGGTACGATTTCTTCCGGACTGCAAGGGAGATGGGGGCAGTATTTAAGCGGATCGACATTGCGATCAATGACCGTGCCGGAATTTTAAATATCCCGGAACTTGCAGAAAAATGCCGCCGGGATGAATGTATCACGATTTTCCATAGTTTTAAGGATTACCAGTCCGGGGAGCTGATAAGGAACCGGGAAGAAGATGCAGCAAGCATGGGAAATACATTGTACCTGGGATCATTAAAAAGTGAAATTTACTTCTGTATTTATGAAAAGGACTATGAACAGTATGTAAAAAACGGCACTCCTTTAGACGAGGCAGAGACAAAGAACCGTTTTGAAATCCGGTTGAAAGATGAGCGTGCGGAACGCGCCATGGATGATCTTTTGGAAATGGAAGACGTTGCCTGTACTGCCTATTCTATCATCAATCATTATGTAAGGTTTGTAGATGCAGATCCGGAGCAGGAGCGCAGAAACTGGCCGTTAAATGAACGCTGGGTATGGTTTCTAAACGGACAGTACCGGAGTATTAAATTAACGACCAAACCGGAGGAATACACTCTTGACCGGACGCTTCTCTGGCTTACAAGACAGGTTGCGCCGTCTCTTAAGATGGTACAGAAGCTGGATGACCTCCGCGGAACACGTCTTGCAAAAGACATGATAGAAGAAGCGAATTTATCCCAGCATCATAAAAAGATATTAAAACAACAGCAGGCGGTATTAGAGGATGTTATCACAGTGAAACAGAAAGGAAGACACTGGATCGATGATCTTAGACAGGAATATATGGAATCCTGAAATTGCGACGTCGCAATTTTTAAAGCACAAAGATGGATGCGTTATGGAACATGCACCATAAAGAAAAGAAGAAGTAAAAATGTAACAGTAAACAGATGGCAAAAAGCTGTCTTTTTTTATGCGCAAAATGCGCGGAAAGGAAAGAGATATGAACTTTGGACAGGGAATTTATACGTGGCTCATGACGAATATACAGCCTCTGGTTTTAGGAGGGATTATTATCGTTGGTCTTGTGCTTTTATTTAAACACAAGATTGCGGAGCTGATTGTTTTTGCAATTATCGCGGTCATAGCGGTTGGTTTTGTCTTTAATCCCTCTGGGACAAAAGACACGATGTTAAAGATCTATAATGGCACGATCATCGAGGGCGGTGCTGCAGATGATGGAGGGGAATGATCTCTGATAAAAAATAAGGTGCGGGGCGGGATGCCCTGTGCCTTGGATAAATGAAAAGGATGAAGAAAACCGCCGGACAGGCAGAAAGGAAAGAAAGGGAAGAAATGAAACAGGTAAAGTCGTATACAAGTATCTGGAATGTGGAAAAAGTGATCCATGCGATCGGGGATATTAATTTATTATTTCCGGTCACGATAACGCAGATCGGTTATTTTGCCGGGGCTGCGGTTGTGTGTTTTATGGTACGCAGTCTGCCGCCTTTTGTGTATATAAAAAGCACAGTCATATGGATTGCGATATGTATAGGGATTGCATATCTGATGTCAAAAAAGAGCTTTGACGGGAAAAATCCATATCGTTTTTTATGCTCCGCATTTAATTATCTGATACGTCCGAAGGAAACTTATGCAGGAAAACGTGTGATATACCGTAAAAAGACGGTAAATGAATATATTACCGCAGTGAGGAGGGATATCTATGTTCCCGATTAAGTACATCGAAAACAATATGATCTTAAACCAGCAGGGAGAATGGTGGGCGTATTATGAACTGATCCCGTACAACTATGCTTTTTTATCTCCGGATGAAAAGATGGCAGTACATGAAAGATTCCGTCAGATCATGACGGTAAACAGGGAAGGCAAGATGCATGCGCTCTGCATTGCATCTGAAACATCCGTAAGGGACAGGCAGGAACGCTGCAAGAGACACTTAAAGGGGAATCTTAAAGAAACAGCAGAAAAAGTGATCGACATCCAGACAGAAGGGCTGATCACTTCCATGGGTGGAATGGAAAATGAAGTTACTTACCGTTTCTTTTTAGGATTCAAGCTTATCAAAGGGGAGGAAGAGGTCAGTGTAAAGAAGATAAAAGAAGACGCTTTAGCTGTATTTACAGAGTTCATAAACAGTGTCAATCATAACCTGATGGGGGATTTTGTCAGTGTAAACAGTGCGGAGATAGAGCGGTATGTGAAACTGGAAGACTTTTTAAGGCAGCGCGTAAAAGGAAAATTTTCCTTAAGACGCTTAGAAAAGAAAGACATTGGTTACATCGTGGAGCATATCTATGGACAGCAGAAAACACCGTATTATAAATACGAGTATTCATTTCCAAAAGAAAAACTGGAAAAAAAGACCGTAGTCCGTAAATACGATATTCTCCGCCTGACGCGCTGTATGCTGCAGGAACATCAGAAATATATCCGCATGGTAAGGGAAGAAGGAGAAGGCTGTGTTGCGTATCTGACGATCAATGCTTTGATTGGGGAACTGGAGTTTCCATCGTCAGAGATCTTTTATTATGAACAGGAGCGTTTCAGGTTCCCGGTAGACGTCAGCATGAACGTTGAAATCATGCCGAACAGAAGCGCATTGACGACGGTTAGGAATAAGAAAAAGGAATTAAATGACTTAGACGAGCATGCATATGAAGCAGGTGCCGATACAGATAATTCCGTGGTAGAAGCTCTGGTGGATGTGGACGAGCTGGAAAAGGATTTAGGCAGAACAAAAGAATCCATGTACAAATTAAGCTACGTTGTCCGGGTTGCGGCAGAAAACGAAGAGGAACTGGAGCGGCGCATTGCAGAAGTCAGGGACTACTATGAAAATGATTTTAATATTAAGCTGGTTCGACCGTTTGGTGATATGATCGGATTCCATGAAGAATTTATTCCTTCTGGATCAAGATATGAAAATGATTATATCCAGTATGTAAAAGCAGATTTTCTGGCAGGACTTGGATTTGGTGCGGCACGTATCTTAGGCGATCCGGATGGAAGTTATATCGGGTATGACACAGAAACCGGAAACAATATTTATATAGATCCGTCCCTTGCATGTCAGAACGTAGCCGGGAGTGTTACCAATGCCCTTGCTGTTGCGTTTACCGGAACGCTTGGTGGTGGTAAGTCAATGCTTGCAAATAACATTATTCATCAGGAAGTTTTACACGGTGCAAGGGCGCTGATCCTTGATCCGAAGTCGGAACGCGGGAAATGGAAAGAAATGCTTCCGGAACTTTCGGATGAAATTAACATTATCAACCTGACCAGTGATGAGGGCAATAAAGGAATGCTTGATCCGTATGTGATCATGCAGAACAAGAAAGATGCAGACAGCCTGGCGATGGATATCCTGACATTTTTGACTGGTGTCAGTATTAAAGATGGAAAACGTTTCCCGCTTTTACGTGATGCGGTAAAGGCAGTTACAAAAAGATCGGATAGCGGACTTTTATATGTGATCGATGAATTAAATGAGATGGAGGATGAAGAAGCGCATCTGCTTGCAAGCCACATAGCAGCGTTTACCGATTATGATTTTGCGGGATTGCTGTTTTCAGATGGGAAAGTGACGCGTAAGATCAGTGCAGACAAGGCTTTAAACATTTTGCAGGTGCAGGATCTGATGCTGCCGGATTCTGAAAAAAATGTGGAGGAATATACCAGCATCGAATATTTAAGTATTGCGGTTATGATCGCAATTGGAACCTTTGCTTTGGATTTTATTTATTCAGACAGAAAAATTTATAAAATCGTTGCTTTAGATGAGGCATGGAGTCTCCTGCAGGTAGCACAGGGAGCAGCTTTATCGAACAAACTTGTACGTGCCGGACGTTCCATGCAGTCCGGTGTATTTTTTATCACGCAGAGTTCTTCTGATCTTCTGGACGAAAAGATCAAAAACAATATCGGTTTGAAGTTCGCTTTTCATTCCACGGATAAGACGGAGATCCGGAATACATTAAGATTCTTTGGGCTGGATCCGGATGACGAAGGAAATCAGAATGCGATCATGTCTTTAGAGACCGGAGAATGTCTGATGCAGGACATATATGGACGTGTTGGAAAAGTACATACACAGATATTGTTACAGCATGTATTTGACGCATTTGATACCAGACCTCCAAGAAGGGAGGAAGTTTCATGAGAAAGAAATGGGGAATGAAAACAAAAAGACTGCAAAAGCCGCGCAAACAGATCCTGTCAGCATTTCTTGTATGCATGCTTCTGACAGGATTATTTTTATCGGCTGCAAATATGGAAGTATCTGCAGCTTCCGGGCTGGTTGATGAGACGATTGATGCCGGAAACCTGTATAGTCAGTACCGGTGGGATAATTATCAGATCGATTTCTATGTGGACACTTCCTGGGACTGGCTTCCCTGGAATTGGATGGACAGGATAGATAATAAGATTTCATCTGTTTTTTATGGAATCAGTGACGGAATCTGGCTGATCAGTGTATTGCTGAGCAGCGGAACGGGATATATTGTGCAGCAGACGTATTCGCTTGATTTTATCGGTGATATGGCAGACGACATCGGAAAGAACATTCAGATCCTGGCGGGCATGAATACCGGATCGAAGAAATTTAATGCGGATGGTTTTTATACCTGGCTGTTACTTTTTATCGTATTGATCGTGGGCGGCTACATGGCATATGCCGGGCTGATCAAAAGAAAAACCACAGAGGCAGTCAGCGCAGCGGTAAATATGCTTGTGATATTTCTTTTAACTGCCGCGTTTATTGCTTATGCGCCGCAGTACATTAAAAATATCAATGATTTTTCCGCGGATTTAAGCAATGGTGTCCTGGAGCTTGGGGCAAAACTTGTCATGCCGGGAAATGATGAGATGGGAGTAAAAGCAACAGACAAGATCCGGAATAACCTGTTTGCAATTCAGGTCTATAAACCATGGCTGCTTTTGCAGTTTGGTACGACGGATGAAACTGCAATCGAATCAGAGCGTATTGCAGCGGGAGTTGATGGAGATCGTATTAAATCTATTTTATCTGTCAGTCCTGTAACGAATTTCGGAGAAGACCGTCAGACTGCAGTAAAGACAGATATTGAAACTTATAAAAATGTAAATATGACTGTGACGAATGTGGCAGGCAGATTTGGGATGGTCCTTTTGGTATTTTTCCTGAATATGATCATCAGTATTTTTGTGATCATAATGTGCGGAATGGTTGTATTTACGCAGCTTATGTTTATCATATTTGCGTTGTATCTGCCGCTGAATTTTATTTTATCCATGCTGCCAACTTATAATGGTCTGTTGAAAAAGGCGGTAGAGAAGCTTTTTAATACGATCCTGATGCGTGCAGGGTTAACACTTCTCATTACGATTGCATTTTCCTTATCTGCAATGATTTATTCCATGTCAGGAGATTATCCGTTTTTAATGGTTGCATTTTTACAGATCGTTGTTTTTGTTGGAACGTATTTAAAGATGGATGAAATTTTATCCATGGTTGCGCTGGGAGATGGCGGCAGCAATAAGCGTGGTCGTTTCTTAAAGAGCATGGGAAGATATATGGTTATGAGAAAATTGTTTGGACGAAGGTATTATTCTGGCGGCAGACGTGCTGCAGTAAGCAGAAGTACAGGCGCTGGCAGTGGAACTGGCGGCGGTACAGGTGGAAGTGCTGGAGATGGTTCTAAAGATACAGCAGCACCTTCAGGTGGAAATGATTCACAGAAGGCGCCGTCACATACGAATAGCAGCAATAACAAACCTGTAAGGGAACCGGCTCGGACAAATGAAAACGTGAATGGAACTGAAGATAAAGGGACACCGGAAAATGAATGGACTACGATATATCGTGCTGGCAAAGCTCCGTCTGCAGGTGCAAAAGCCGGAAAGCGTGTCGGTATGGTTATGGATTCCGGAAAACGCTTGAAGGATCGTATGAATCTGGTAAAGGAAAATGTAAAGAATACACCGACTGAAATAAAATATCAGGCAGGATTGCATCGGAAAGCAATAGATCAGAACGTAAAAGACTTTAAAGAGGGCATAGCCGGAGAACGGAACAGAAGAGAAACGGAACGTCTGCAGGAGCAAAACCGGATTCAGGCAGATGCAGGAAGGAAACGCCGTGAGATGTATCTTGCAAAACGAAGAAGTGAAACTGCGCTAAAACGTTATGATGGAATTGACTTCCACCAACGGATTCCGGTAAATGGAAAAGAACTGGATAAATACCGTGGTGTGGATGGCTTGAACCGCGGCGCAAAAGCAGGAAGAAGTTTTATTGACAGCAGAGGGCAGGTGCGGAAAGCATCAGATGAAAAATTACAGAACATGGCAGGAAGTGAAGAACGGATCAGGAAAAATGACCAGAAGGCAGAGCGCATAGGAACGCCGTTAGAGGATATCCGTTATAAACAGAGTGTAACCCGTCTTCCGTATTCAAACAGGGATGTAAGAAAAGAACTTGGAACTTATGGAACGATGTTAAACAGTGCGGATCAGGAAAAATTCATGAAAGGCCTGCATCAGCAGAAAAATGAAGATCTTAGACTGCAGGAGAGAAACGGTGGACAAAGCGTAAGAGAAACAGGAACAGGGACAGGGACAGGGTCTGTGCCTGGTAGAACTGTCATAAGATCCGGCGGAAATGCAAAAGATTTAAGAAATGATGTGTTGACAGAGCGGAGAAGAACAGGAAGTACTGAAAGAAAAATGGAGACAGAAAATGCTGATCGGAGGAACGGGAGGAAGTAAAGAGAGATGAAACGTGTAAAACGGATCATATGTACTTTATGTATTTTATTTCCTGTTTTACTGTTTTCGATTTGTGGTGTGCTGCTGATTGGAACCACGGGCGATAGTGACGGTGGAGACCCGAAACATGCGTCCGGTCTTGGGTTATCTGACAAAGTAAGGGAATATGCAGCGTTTGTTGGAGATACGGCGGCGGAATACAACATACATGAGTATGAAAAGTATCTGCTTGCCATCATGATGGTGGAGACTGAAGGGGAAGGAAATGATCCGATGCAGTCACTTGGAAACAGTGGTCTGACAGAAGAAGAGAAAACCCCTTCAGAATCCATCAAGGCTGCAGTTGCGTATTTTGCCATGTTGCTGCAGAAAGCGGACACGTTAGGCTGTGATCTTGATACTGTGATTCAGGCATACAATTATGGAGCTGGATATATTGATTATGTATCAGTCAGGGGAAAGGCTCATATATTTCAGTTGTCGTGTGATTTTGCAAGCAGCAAATGCGGCGGCAGAAAAGTAAAATATGATAATCCGGTTGCGATCGTCCAGAATGGCGGATGGAGATATGACTACGGAAACATGTTTTATGTATATCTTGTAAAACAGTATCTGGAGTCAGAGCCGTTACCGGCAGATACGGCGAATGCAGTTCTTGCGGAAGCTTATAAATATCAGGGCTGGAAATATGTCTGGGGTGGTTCAAGTCCGCAGACATCCTTTGACTGCTCCGGGTTAACGCAATGGTGTTTTGGACAGGCGGGAGTGTCACTGCCGAGGACAGCGCAGGAACAGTATGAAGCCGTGCAGCATCTGGAGCTGGAGGAAGCGCAGCCGGGAGATCTGGTCTTTTTCACGAAAACATATAAGACAGACAATTACATCACGCACGTTGGGATTTATGCCGGAAATGGAAGGATGTTTCATGCCGGTAACCCGATCGGCTTTGCGGACTTAAATACAAGCTTCTGGAAAGAACACTTTGTATGTATTGGAAGAGTCAGTACGCCGTCGCAGTAAATGCGACGTCGCAACGGCAGAAAGGAAAAGAAATGGAAAAAGGAAACAAAACAGAACAGGAAAAGAAAATACAGGTAAAAGTAATGATCAAAAAAATAAAAAACAAGATATGGTTGTTTTTGAAAAAGATATATACAAAACTGCCGGAAAAGATGAAAGTACATATCCGGAAATTAAAACCAAAAGAAAAGATAAGGGGGGAATACAAAGGAAGTGATCAGGCAGAAGAGATGCCGGTTTTAAAGGTATCTCCAAACAGAAACTGGATCCGGTTATTCTGGGTTTTGTTAGTGATCAGCATTATCTTAGGAATTTACAATAATTTCACATCGGTTGATACGGTCACGGTTGAAAAAGAGACTGTGATCGAGGAAAAACTGAAAGATACAAATGCCCTGGAGAGTTATGTAAAGGATTTTGCAGGTGTATATCATGCCTGGGAAAATACAGACCGGGAGATAAACAAGAGAGAAAAAGCACTGGAGAAATATCTTCCGGAAACGCTTCAGCTTATGGATCATGGGATGATAACGACAGATTGTCCGACTGTGGCAGAAGTTGAATCCGTAGATATCTGGTCTGTGAAAGATCTTACGGATACGGAATATGAGATAACCTATTGCGTAAAACAGAGAATATCGGAAGGTGAGCAGACCGCGGAGCAGAGTAATGTGTATCAGATAGCGGTTCACAGGGATGAAAAAGGAAAGATGCTGGTTGTAAAAAACCCGACAGCATATGCGCTGCCGGGAAAATCTTCTTATGAGCCGGAAGAAAAGGAAACAGACGGGAGCATTGATTTAAAAACACAGACGCAGATTGAAGATTTTTTAAATACATTTTTCAAACTTTATCCCCAGGCATCAGCGAAAGAACTTGTCTATTATGTAAAGGATGGTGTTCTTCCGGCGATCGGCAAGAATTATGTATATGACGGACTGGCAGGAAAAGTCTATTATATGGAAGGTGATCAGACGAAAGCGGAGGTATATGTAAGATATCTGGATCAGGATCTAAAGATCACGCAGATCATGCAGTATAAGCTGACACTGGAGAAGGGGGATAACTGGAAGATCGTGGAGGTGGAGTGATGAAAGAAAAGATAGAAAACTTTATCATGAAATTTTCATATCGGGAAATACGCAGGCGGAAAATGCAGGCTTTTAAATGGAGACTTGAGACATTAAGATCTATGGAAAAAGAAGCTCTGGAGTTTGAATATGTAGAACAAAAAGTGAGATATGAACATAAAAAGAATATTTGTGAAATGCTACTGATGATTATTTTACTTGGAATCATAATGGGTGTCTGGAAAGAATTTTTTAGTTTTATGAGAACTGCGTATCAGTATGTTGTAACTTCCGGGTATAATGGTATGGAAGAAATAAACGTTTGTTTTTTGCTGTCTGTTATTTTAGCAGTGGCGATAACACTGGCAATATTGCTGCCTGTATGTGATGCTGTTGAAGAGATAAGTGCTGCAAAAAGAGACTTGGCGATCATTGAGATTGCAATGAAAGAAAAAGAAAATGAGAGATAGAGAAAAAGGCTTCGCTCCGGTATAACGCTGGGGTGAGGTCTTTTTTTTGTGTTAAAAATTAGTATTTAAAAGGATAAAAAGAGTTGTCATGAGTTATTACTTGATATATGGTATACATGTGATATACAAAAATATATGGGAAATAGCTGTTTTAAAGGAATTTGAGATTAACATTTTCATAACTAAACTCCTCGGAGGAACCCCGGAACAGTGATGTTGCCGGGGTTTCTTCATTTATGGGATTCGATTATCAAAAGGTGGATTTCATTTTTTGAAAATCGAATCATATTAAAATTCAGAAAATTATCAGAAAGGCCGGATATGAGAGAAAAAACATACAGTTTCACGATAGAAGAGATCCCGATCATTGTGACGAAAAAACGCATGAAAAATATGTATCTGCGTATCAGTAAAGAGGATGGCAGTGTGCGCATTTCGGCGCCGCATCAGATGAGCGACGAGCGGATTTACCGTTTTGCAAAGGAGCGGATCGACTGGATCCGGGTTTACAGGGAAAAATATCTGCGTGCGAAAGAGGGACGCAGGGAAGTAAGACAATTAAGCGAAGCGGAATTAAAACAGCAGAAACTGCTTTTGAAAAGAGAAGTGGAAAAATTGATTGCAAAATGGGAACCCGTCATGGGCGTAAAGGCATCCGGTGTTACGATACGCCAGATGAAAACACGCTGGGGTTCCTGCAATGTGAGGACACACCACATCAATATCAATCTCGCACTGGCGAAAAAGCCGCCGGAGTGTCTGGAGTATGTGGTTGTGCATGAACTGACACATATTTTAGAACCGAGTCATAATGCCGTGTTCTGGGGCTATATGACACAGTTTTATCCGAATTGGAAGCGTGTCAGAAAATATCTGAATGATGAAGTACCGGAATAAATGTTATACAAACTGATTTTGGGTTTCGTCATATTCGTAATCGATCATTTTTAATTTTTCAGTGATCGCATCGGCATCTGCATGAAATGCGGCAACAAGCTCAGAAAAAGACGGATAATTGTCGCGGAGCTGTGTATTGACGAAACTTAAAAGCATAGCAGGATCGTTTGGAAGATTTTGATATTCAGTCATAATAAACCTCGTTTCTTCTATATTATGGTAAACGGTTTGCCCGTGTAGTGGGTTGCCCATGATTACCGCAGATATGCGGTCTTTTCTGTGAACGGTTTCTATGCTAAAATAACATGGGAACGCAAAAAATGCAAGGAGACGATAACAGCATGGAACAAAAGATTGACAAAGAAGTGTTTGATAAATTTTTTACGGAGAGTTACTGCCCGGTTGACTATACAACGGTAAAGGAAGAGTTCGAACAGATCGCATCGGTGGGAAATGATATTTTTACCGGAAGTTATGAGGCAAGAAATTTAAACCGCGAGAATTTCATCCTATACCTGACCAGTGAGGCGTATTGTGATTTTGAGGCTGCCGTGCAGGAGGCGATGGATGATCTGAACCCGGAGATCTTAGATGCAGTTATGGATGTGACGGAAAACACATCGGACGGAGACGAGATCACTGAGAAATACTGGGATACCCAGCGCACACTTTTGAAAGAATTTTTAGAACAGCTTTATGACGAAGTGATCTCAACATGGAGATAATGTTCTGCGGAAGAGTCGGAAGTGAAAGATAAGCAGCAGACAGGATATGGAAAATACGGCAATAAGAATTGGAGGATGTTATGGCGAGCTGTGACAGTTGTGTATACAATGTATACGATGAAGATGATGAGGAATATTACTGCGAAGTGGACATGGACGAGGATGATGCTGCGCGCCTGATGCAGGGACATTATAAAGAGTGTCCGTACTACCAGCTGGATGATGAGTATGCGGTGGTAAGGCATCAGATGTAATGTTACAGACAGATAATAAGCAAAAAGAATGGAGAAATATATGAGTTTGGGCAATATAAAAAAGAAGAAAAGATTACTGGCGTTATTGTTATGTATGACACTGGCGGGGGTGTCTTTTATGACGGGATGTGGCAGCAAAGCGGATGAAAACGGATCTGCCCAGGTGTCTGCTGAAGAGAAAAATGTCACAGAAATACAAGGGCAGGGAGAACAGACTGCAACAGAGCAGATCATGACAGAAGCGACAGAAACTGCACAGACAAAAACACAGGAAACAGAGCAGACGGAAGAAACAGAGCCGGCAGAACTGGCACCAACGGAGACCCGGGAAACAGAAGAAATCATTACAACAGAGGTGATTAAGGGAGAAGCAGATTCGGAGCAGGAGAGTGCATCATCACAGACTGCGGACACAGAGCAGTCTGCTGAGGCGGGAAATCCACAGACTGACACAGAGCAGTCTGCGGAGATGGAAAACACGCAGACAGATACAGCCCAGACAAACATTTCCGGTAATCTCGTTGTGATCGACGCCGGACATCAGGCAAAAGGAAATAACGAAAAAGAGCCGATCGGGCCAGGCGCATCTGAGACAAAAGCGAAAGTTGCTTCCGGTACAACAGGTGTGGCGAGCGGGCTTGCGGAATACGAACTGACACTTCAGGTATCTTTAAAGCTGCAGCAGGAACTTACGGCGCGCGGCTATCAGGTGTTGATGATCCGGACGACCAATGATGTCAATATCAGTAATTCCGAGCGTGCGGCAGTTGCCAATAATAATCATGCGGCAGCATTTATCCGCATTCATGCAAATGGAAGTACCAACTCTGCGGCAAACGGAGCGATGACGATCTGTCCGACCGCAGCAAACCCGTACTGCTCCAATATTTATCAGAACTCAAGAAAACTTTCCGACTGCATCATAGGTTCCCTGTGTGCGGCAACCGGTGCAAAAAGTGAGGGCGTCTGGGAGACAGATACGATGAGCGGTATCAACTGGTGTCAGATTCCGGTCACGATCGTTGAGATGGGGTACATGACCAATGCGGATGAGGATCTTAAAATGGCGGCTGACGATTATCAGCAGAAGATCGCGGCTGGGATTGCCAATGGGGTGGATGCTTACTTTGGAAAATAAATAACAGAGTGCACGTTGCACGAACATTTTATTATTATGAAAAAAGCTGACTGCCGGGCAAACCGGCAAGTCAGCTTTTTGCGTTTAAAATTTATTTCATACTGTTTTTTACAGCAGCTTCCACAAAACCTTTGAATAACGGATGTGGACGGTTCGGTCTGGATTTGAATTCCGGATGAGCCTGTGTTGCAAGGAACCACGGATGATCCGGAATCTCAATCATTTCTACGATTCTTCCATCCGGGGAAGTACCACAGAGTTTCATGCCGCCTTCGGTAAGTGCTGCACGGAAATCGTTGTTAACCTCGTAACGATGACGATGTCTTTCGTGAATTTCCTCGGAACCGTAAAGCTCGCGGGCTTTAGATGTTGGATCTAATACACATGGATAAGAACCAAGCCTTAAAGTACCGCCGATATCTTCCACACCATTCTGATCCGGCATCAGTGCGATGACAGGATGTGTGGTGTTCGGATCAAGCTCAACGCTGTGTGCATCGTGGAAGCCACAGACATGTCTTGCAAATTCAATGATGGCTACCTGCATACCAAGGCAGAGACCAAGGTATGGAACATTGTTTTCACGGGCATACTTTGCAGCGGAGATCATACCTTCAACACCGCGGGAACCAAATCCTCCCGGAACAATGATGCCTGCCATATCGCCAAGCAGCTCTTTGGCATTGTCGTCATTTAAAGTTTCAGAATCGATCCAGTGAAGATCAATGGTAGCGCGCTCAGCGATACCGCCGTGTTTTAATGCCTCTACTACGGAGATATATGCATCATGCAGAGCGATATATTTTCCGACTAAAGCGATCTTTACTTCTTTGTTCGGATGACGCAGGGCGTCTACCATGGATTCCCAGTCTTTTAAATCGGGTTCCGGGCAGTCTAAATGCAGAGCCTTACATGCAACCTTGGCAAGATTTTCTTTTTCCATGGCAAGAGGTGCTTCGTAAAGGTACTCAACATCAAGATTCTGCAGTACATTGCCGTTTGGAACATTACAGAACAGGGCAATCTTGTCTTTTAAACTCTGGTCAAGTTCATGTTCGGAACGGCAGACGATGATATCCGGCTGGATACCCATTCCCTGAAGTTCTTTTACACTTGCCTGTGTCGGTTTCGTCTTAAGTTCACCGGAAGCCTTGATATAAGGGATCAGTGTCACATGGATCAGGATCGCATTTTCGTGTCCGACCTCATGCTGGAACTGACGGATCGCCTCTAAGAAAGGCTGGCTTTCGATATCTCCTACGGTACCACCAACCTCGATGATCGCGATATGTGTTTCATCGGAAGTGAAATTGCGGTAAAAACGGCTCTTGATCTCATTTGTAATATGCGGAATAACCTGAACGGTACCTCCACCGAAATCACCGCGGCGCTCTTTCTGGAGCACAGACCAGTAAACTTTACCGGTGGTCACGTTGGAATTTTTTGTTAAACTTTCATCGATAAAACGTTCATAATGTCCCAAGTCCAAGTCTGTTTCTGCACCGTCATCGGTAACGAAGACTTCACCATGCTGGATCGGGTTCATGGTTCCGGGATCGATATTGATATACGGATCGAATTTCTGCATGGTTACTTTGTATCCACGTGCTTTTAATAATCTTCCAAGGGAAGCAGCCGTGATACCTTTACCAAGACCGGAAACGACACCGCCGGTGACAAAGACATATTTTACAGGCATAGGGTTTTCCTCCTCATAATTATAGTAAATTAAAAAAATTTCACGTATTTAATAACCCATATAGTATACAACTAAGTTTACGCAAAATCCAGCAAAACTTAAAAAAGATAAAAGTGAATTTAGAAATAATTTAGAAATCACACCAAAAGTTCATGAACTGCGTATTGCTTTTGCGTTTGGTTTTCAATATAATAAAGAAGATATTGACGAATATCAGATAAAATCCAGATGTGGCATAGGCCGCAGATGTTTGGAAAGGATAGATTATGGATAATCAGGGACCAAATAATTACAATAATGGAAATAACAATTACAACAATAACGGTGGTAATAACGGCGGCAATGGCGGTGGGAATAATGGCGGTAACGGCGGCAGGGACAACCATAACGGACAGCTCATCATGGCATTTGTCCTGGTTTCCCTCATCGTGTTGTTTATCATGAGCATGGTGTCAAACCGTTTTTCACAGATGAGCACTCAGGAGATCTCTTATTCGGAATTTTTAGAAAAAGTAGAGGCAGGAGAAGTCAAATCCGTAGAGATCGGTTCTTACGAGATCGATATCACGCCGGTCACAAAGGGTAAGAGTCCTTATCAGCCGACTTATTACTGCGGACGTGTGGCAGATGAAGATCTGATCCCGCTTTTGAAAGAAAAAGGTGTGGAGATCTATGGAGTGATTCCGGATAACACTTCCACCTGGATCTACAGCATTTTAAGTTATCTGATCCCATTAGTACTGATCTGGGTACTGCTCGGCTTTTTAATGAAACGTATGGGCGGCGGTGCTATGGGTGTTGGCAAGAGCAATGCCAAAGTTTATGTCGAGAAGCAGACAGGTGTTACCTTTAAGGATGTAGCAGGACAGGATGAAGCGAAAGAGTCCTTACAGGAAGTTGTTGATTTCCTGCACAATCCGAAGAAATATTCAGAGATCGGTGCAAAGCTGCCGAAAGGTGCGCTTTTAGTAGGACCTCCTGGTACTGGTAAAACATTGCTTGCAAAAGCGGTGGCAGGTGAGGCGAAGGTTCCGTTCTTCTCACTGGCAGGATCGGATTTCGTGGAGATGTTTGTCGGTGTCGGAGCTTCCCGTGTGCGTGACCTGTTTAAGGAAGCACAGAAACAGGCACCGTGTATTATCTTCATCGATGAGATTGATGCGATCGGTAAGAGCCGTGACACCCGCTATGGCGGCAATGATGAGCGTGAGCAGACGTTAAACCAGTTACTGGCAGAGATGGATGGTTTCGATACATCGAAGGGACTTCTGATCTTAGCAGCAACAAACCGTCCGGAGGTACTTGATAAGGCGCTGCTTCGGCCGGGACGTTTTGACCGTCGTATTATCGTAGATAAACCTGACTTAAAAGGACGTTTAGAGACATTAAAAGTCCATTCCAAAGATGTTATGATGGATGAGACCGTAGATCTTGATGCACTTGCACTGGCAACGGCCGGACTCGTAGGATCTGATCTTGCAAATATGATCAACGAGGCTGCGATCAATGCTGTTAAAAATGGAAGAAAGTTTGTCAATCAGGCGGATTTATTTGATGCATTTGAGCTTGTTGCAGTCGGAGGAAAAGAGAAAAAAGACCGTATCATGAGTGACAAGGAGCGCAAGATCGTATCTTATCATGAAGTAGGACATGCGATGGTAACAGCATTGCAGAAAAATACCGAGCCGGTACAGAAGATCACGATCGTGCCGCGTACCATGGGTGCACTTGGATATACCTTACAGACTCCGGAAGAAGAGAAATATTTACAGACCAAAGATGAACTGCTTGCAAAGATCACGACTTATATGGCAGGCCGTGCAGCAGAGATGCTTGTATTTGGTTCTGCGACCAGCGGTGCCGCCAACGATATCGAGAGTGCGACCTCGATCGCAAGAGCTATGGTCACACAGTATGGTATGTCTGATAAATTTGGCATGATGTGTCTTGCAACAGTTGAAAATCAGTACTTAGATAACCGTGCAGGATTGATCTGCGGTGAGGAGACGGCTGCACAGATCGATCAGGAAGTACTGTCCATTATCAACAGCAGTTATGATGAAGCATACCGCATGCTTGAAGAAAACAGGGAGGTTCTCGACAAGATCTCAGAATATCTCTACGAGCATGAGACAATCACCGGAAAAGAATTCATGAAGATTTTCCGCGAGTTAAAAGGAATCCCGGAGCCGGAAGAAGAGGAGAAAAAAACATTCTTCGAACAGGCAGAGGATGCTAAAAATGCGTTAGAGCAGGCGAAAACAGAAGAACATGAAAAAACGGAAGGACAGACAGAAATAAAAAAGCAGGCAGAAACAGAAACTTCACGTGCAGTGGAAAATCAGAATACTGTATCCTTGGAAAAGGGCAGTTTTATTGATCAGGTCGTAGACGATCAGACAGCAGCACATGAGGAACACCAGAAGTAACGCAGCAGAGGCTTCGCTGCAGAAGTATCAGAAATAAAAGCTGAAAAATAAGATAAATATCAGCAGGATAAGTATAAACAGAACGATCAGAGCAGGAATGAGGTTTCATGTTTAACATCGCAGAAGAATTAAAAAAACTCCCGGATCAGCCGGGAGTTTATATTATGCACGACAGCCACGATGCGATCATATATATTGGAAAGGCTGTCAGCTTACGAAAGAGAGTACACCAGTATTTTCAGCCGAGTCATGATGAGGGGATCAAAAAGGCGCAGATGGTAAAACAGATCGCACGTTTCGAGTATATTATTACAGACTCGGAATTAGAGGCACTTGTCTTAGAGTGCAATCTGATCAAGGAGCATTGTCCAAAATACAATACCATGCTGCGTGATGATAAAACATATCCCTATATCCGGGTAACGGTTGGCGAGGATTTTCCAAGGGTACTTTTTTCACGTCAGCAGAAAAAAGATAAGTCCAGATATTTTGGACCATATACCAGTGCAGGGGCGGTAAAGGATACGATCGAACTGATCAATAAACTTTACCAGCTCCGCACCTGCAGCCGTGTTCTGCCAAGAGATATCGGCAAGGAGCGTCCGTGTCTGAACTATCACATCCACCAGTGTCAGGCGCCGTGCCAGGGATATATCAGTAAAGAAGAGTATCGGGAAAGAGTCGATGCTGCCGTTGAATTTTTAAATGGAAATTATGCGCCAATCTTAAAATCATTAGAACAGAAAATGAATGAGGCATCCGAAAATCTGGAGTTTGAGAAGGCAATCGAATACCGGGAACTTTTAGGCAGTGTGCGTCAGATCGCGCAGAAGCAGAAGATCACGCATACAGATGGAGAGGATAAAGATATCATCGCACTTGCGTCGGATGACAGGGATGCAGTGGTTCAGGTATTTTTCATCCGCGATGGAAAGCTGATCGGCAGGGATCATTTTTATGTCAGAGTCGGAACAGAAGATACCAAAAGCCAGATCTTAACAACCTTTTTAAAACAGTTTTATTCAGGGACACCGTTTATCCCAAGAGAGATCATGCTGCCGGAGGAGATCGAGGATCACGAGGTCCTAGCTGAGTGGCTGGGTGAAAAACGTGGTGCAAAGGTTTATATCCGTGTTCCGCAGAAGGGCATGAAGGAGAAGTTAGTCGAGCTGGCACAGAAAAATGCAGAACTGGTTCTTTCGCAGGATCGTGAGAAAATCAAACGCGAGGAGGGAAGAACCATCGGTGCAATGAAAGAAATCGAACATCTTCTGGGGATGGAAGGTCTTTCGCGTGTCGAGGCATACGATATTTCAAACATTAATGGTTTTGAGACAGTTGGTTCCATGATCGTTTATGAGAAAGGAAAGCCAAAGCGCAGTGATTACCGTAAATTTAAGTTAAAAACGATCACAGGACCGGATGATTATGCGTCGATGCATGAGGTGTTGACCAGACGTTTTACGCACGGCATGCAGGAGAAAAAAGATCTTGCTGAACGTGAAATAACGGAAGAATATGGAAGTTTTACAAGATTTCCGGACCTTATCATGATGGATGGCGGACGTGGGCAGGTCAATATTGCGCTTAAAGTACTCGATGAGCTGAAGATAAATATTCCGGTCTGTGGTATGGTAAAAGATGATAATCACCGTACCCGCGGGTTATACTATCAGAATAAGGAAATACCGATCGAGCGGACGAGTGAGGGATTTAAACTGATCACAAGAATCCAGGACGAGGCACACCGGTTTGCGATCGAATATCACAGATCCCTGCGAAGCAAAGAACAGGTACACTCTGTGCTTGACGATATTCCGGGAATCGGGCCTGCGCGGAGGAAAGCGTTGATGCGCCGCTTTCAGTCGCTTGAAGCAATCCGGGAGGCATCGGAGGAAGAACTTGCAAAGACAGAGTCGATGAACGAGCAGGCGGCGCAGGCGGTTTATCAGTTTTTCCACGAGTATTCAAGTTGAAGAATTTTAGCGTCTATGGTAAAATGGCGTCAGAATAGTTACGAAAAAATGCTTAGGAGAGGACAAAGGATATGGAAGGTGTTGGAGTAGCAAAGATCGCACAGATCATGGATTTATGTAATTTTCTGCCGGATATGGAATTAAAGGGACATCGCATTATGATCAGTGATGTGAACAGACCGGCATTACAGCTCAGTGGATATTTTAAACATTTTGAACAGTCCAGGGTTCAGATCATCGGTACTGTAGAGTACACATATCTGCAGCAGTTAGATGAAAAAAAACGTGAAAAGATCTATCGTGAATTTATGGGATATGATATCCCTTGTGTCATTTTCTGCAGGGATTTACAGCCGGATGAATCATTCTTAAAGATTGCAGAGGAGAAGAACATCCCGGTGCTTGGCACAAAACGCAGTACTTCTGAGTTTATGGCAGAACTTATCTACTGCCTGAATGAACAGCTTGCACCGTGTATCACGATCCATGGAGTTTTAGTAGATGTCTATGGTGAGGGACTTCTGATCATGGGCGAGAGCGGTATCGGAAAGAGCGAAGCAGCCCTTGAGCTGATCAAGAGAGGACACCGTCTTGTAACAGATGATGTGGTAGAGATCCGCAAGATCAATGAGCACACGCTGATCGGAACATCACCGGATATCACACGTTATTTTATTGAACTCCGCGGTATCGGGATCATCGATGTAAAGACACTGTTTGGTGTAGAATGTGTAAAGGAAAAACAGCAGATCGACCTCGTCATCAAGTTAGAGGACTGGAAGAAAGAAAATGAGTATGACCGTCTCGGCTTAGAGGAAGAATATACAGAGTTCCTTGGCAACAAGGTAGTGTGTCATTCCCTGCCGATTCGTCCGGGACGTAACCTTGCCGTCATCTGTGAGGCGGCGGCTGTCAACCACAGACAGAAAAAGATGGGATACAATGCGGCACAGGAGCTTTACCGTCGTGTGCAGGAGAATCTCACCAAAAAATCTTCGGATGATGATGAATAATAAAAGTCCGGAGTTAAAAAGAATAGCATAAATGGAGGCATAATCAGTCATGGAAAGAAAAAACGCATGGGAGAAATACCCGGAAGGCAAAAAAAGAAAAGAGGTATTTCAGTTTGCAGAAGATTACAGAAAATTTATTTCGGAATGCAAAACAGAGCGTGAGTGTACCACAGAGTTTGCAAAAAGAGCTGAGGAAGCTGGATTTGTAAATCTGGATAAAGTATTGGAAAAAGGAACAAAATTAAAATCCGGAGACCGTGTGTATGCAAACAACATGGGAAAAGGAATCGCCATGTTTGTGATCGGAAAGAAGAGCATGGAAGAAGGAATGAACATTCTCGGAGCACATATCGATTCCCCACGTATGGATTTAAAACAGGACCCGTTATATGAGGATACGGATTTTGCAATGTTAGATACCCATTATTATGGAGGTATCAAAAAATACCAGTGGGTAACACTTCCACTTGCATTGCACGGCGTGATCGTCAAAAAAGACGGAACCGTTGTGAAAGTCAATGTCGGAGATAAACCTGGTGACCCGGTATTTGGTGTCAGCGATCTTTTAATTCACTTATCCGGAGAGCAGCTTGAGAAAAAGGCGGCAAAGGTGATCGAGGGAGAGAACCTTGATCTTATCATTGGAAGTATTCCGGCAGAGGAAGCAGGCGATGACAAGGAAGCTGCAAAAGAAAAAGTAAAAGCAAATATCATGAAGATCCTTGCAAAGGAATATGATATAGAGGAAGAAGATTTCTTATCAGCAGAGATCGAGGTTGTTCCAGCAGGAGAGGCAAGAGATTACGGTTTTGACCGCAGTATCATTATGGGATATGGTCATGATGACAGAGTATGTGCATACCCGTCCTTTATGGCAATGCTTGCAATGAAAAAACCGGAGATCACGAGTGTCTGTCTGCTTGTAGATAAAGAGGAGATCGGCAGTGTCGGTGCAAGCGGCATGCAGTCACGTTTCTTTGAAAATACGGTTGCAGAGGTTATGAATGCAGCAGAGGATTATTCAGAATTAAAATTAAGACGCGCTCTGAAAAATTCCAAAGTACTTTCATCCGATGTATCCGCAGCATTTGATCCGAATTATCCGTCTGTTATGACAAAACGTAATGCAGCATACTTTGGAAGAGGACTTGTATTTAATAAATATACCGGCGCAAGAGGAAAATCCGGTTCAAATGATGCAAATGCAGAGTATGTCGGATATTTAAGAAATATCATGGATAACAATAATGTATCATTCCAGACAGCAGAGCTTGGAAAAGTAGACCAGGGCGGCGGCGGAACGATCGCATACATTCTGGCAAATTACGGAATGAGTGTTATCGACAGTGGTGTTGCAGTATTAAATATGCATGCTCCATGGGAACTTATCAGCAAAGTAGACTTATATGAAGCATATAACGGTTATGTTGCATTCTTAAAAGAAGCGTAAAACCATAGAATTGAGGAAAGCATGAATCAGCAGTTTTTGACAGAACTTAAAGCAGTCACAGCAGAAAACAGAATATTTACGGATGAACCGATGAAAAAACATACGACATTCCGTGTGGGTGGTCCGGCAGATGTTTTAATACAGCCTAAGAGAGCAGAACTGGCATCCGTTATCCGTCTGTGCAGAGAGTATGATATCCCGTATCAGGTCATCGGAAACGGAAGCAATCTTTTAGTGGGCGACCGTGGAATCAGAGGTGCTGTGATCGAGATGCTGTCAAAAAAAGATGAGATTTGTGTGGAAGATGACTGCATCACTGTGGGAGCAGGAATGTTGTTGTCAAAGACAGCAAACTGTGCGGCAGAGCATGGTCTGACCGGCATGGAATTTGCAGCCGGGATTCCGGGCAGCATCGGTGGTGCTGTTGTCATGAATGCGGGCGCTTACGGCGGTGAGATGAAGGATATCTTAACCGCTGTGACCGTCTTAGATAAAGATGGCAATGAGAAAAAACTTACGGTAGAAGAACTTGAACTTGGCTACCGGACAAGCTGTATTTTAAAAAAAGGTTATATTGTAACAGAAGCAAAGATGAAACTTTTGCATGGAGAGGAAAAAGAGATCCGTGCCCGCATGGATGAGTTAAAGAAACAGAGGGTGGAAAAACAGCCGCTTGAGTTTCCAAGTGCAGGAAGTACTTTTAAAAGACCGGAAGGATATTTTGCGGGAAAACTCATCATGGATGCAGGGTTAAGAGGTTATCAGGTGGGAGATGCGCAGGTGTCAGAAAAACACTGTGGATTTGTCATCAACCGGGGAAATGCTACGGCAGCGGATGTAAGGACCCTGATGCAGAATGTTTCAGATATTGTAGAAGAAAAGTTTGACGTCAGGTTAGAACCGGAAGTCAAGATAACCGGTGAATTTTAAACAGGCTTTAGATGCGCGGAAAACGCTCTGGAATGGAGAATAGTGTGAAAAATAAGATTTTTCACACGCAAGATTTGTGCTTACGCACAAACTTGAGATGCGCAAAAAGCAGCGCAAGAATGGAGAATAAGATGAAGTTCGTAATTTTAACAGGAATGTCGGGAGCAGGAAAAAGTACAGCGATAAAAATGATGGAAGATATAGGATTTTATTGCGTGGATAATCTGCCTATCCCACTGCTGGAAAAGTTTGTGGAACTTACAACATTACAGAGCGCGGAACTGCAGAAAGTTGCAGTCGGCATTGATATCAGAAGCGGTCAGTCATTTGATGAGCTGCATAGTGTGTTAGACCGGATGAAAGATAATGGCGTTGAATATGAGATCCTGTTTTTGGATGCCGAAGATTCTGTTCTGGTAAAACGATATAAGGAAACGAGAAGAAACCATCCGTTATCCGGCGGCGAGCGTGTGGATAAGGGAATTGAAGAGGAAAGAAAGCGTCTGGCGTTTTTAAAAGAGCGTGCAGATTATATTATAGATACAAGCCAGCTTTTGACGAGAGAGTTAAAAGCCGAGTTGGACAAAATATTTATACAGAATCAGGATTATAAGAATTTATTTATCACGATTCTGTCGTTTGGATTCAAATATGGAATACCGGTCGATTCCGATCTGGTATTTGATGTCCGTTTTCTCCCAAACCCATATTATGTGGAGGGATTGCGGGCAAAGACCGGAAATGATAAAGAAATTCAGGATTATGTCATGCAGTTTCAGGAAGCAAATGTCTTTCTTGACAAACTCGAAGATATGCTGGAATTTCTGATCCCGAATTACATTACGGAGGGCAAGAACCAGCTTGTGATCTCCATCGGATGTACCGGGGGAAAACACCGGTCTGTTACACTGGCGAATGAATTATACAAACGTTTGTCGGGAAGAAAAGGTTATGGACTTAAAATCGAGCATCGGGATATTGGCAAAGATGCTTTAAGGGGAAAATAAAGAATGTCTTTTTCAAGTGAAGTGAAACAGGAGCTGGCAAAGCAGAGTGGAAAGAGCAGACATTGCCAGATCGCAGAACTTGCAGCGCTGGTTGCTTTTGAAGGAAAACGTCAGCGGCTGATCGGGGATGCAGGTGATGTGTTAGATTCGGAAAATCCGCTTTTGCAGGAAAAATATGGACTGTTACTGACTCAGTTGTTCCAGATTAATATAGAGGAAATAGATACACTGTCAGCCGAACGTGTCCTTGAGACGATCAAAATGTGGAACCAGTCTTTTGGAGGGGCACAGATCACTGATACGGTAAATGGAATTTTGCTGCAGCAGACCTGCTGCAGGCGGGCATTTATCCGGGGAGCATTTTTAGCGGGTGGATCGATCAGTGATCCGAATAAATCTTACCATTTTGAAATTGTCTGCAGAGGTATCGAACAGGCAAAACAGCTTCAGGATACGATCAACAGTTTTGATATGGAAGCAAAGATCGTGGTGCGAAAAAAACATCAGGTCGTATATTTAAAAGAGGGTGCGCAGATCGTGGATATGTTAAATATTATGGAAGCGCATGTGGCATTGATGAATCTTGAGAATGTGCGGATATTAAAAGAAATGAGAAACTCCGTTAACCGCAAGGTAAATTGTGAGACGGCAAATATCAGCAAAACTGTTACAGCAGCAGTAAAACAGCTTGGCGATATTGAATATATTAAGCAGAATGCAGGTTTAGACAGTCTGCCGGAAAACTTAAAAGAAATGGCATTGCTGCGGTTAGAGTACCCGGATACACCACTTAAGGAACTGGGAACTTACCTTGATCCGCCTGTCGGAAAATCAGGAGTGAACCACAGGCTGCGCAGGATCAGTGAGATTGCAGATGAGCTGCGTGGGAAAGAACCGTGTGAAAAATAATATTTTCACATACGAACTTGACATGCTCTTAGAATTGAGAACAGAGCAAACAGGAATGGAGGATATCATGAAAAAGAGTGTAGTGGTAAATATGCAAAACGACATGGAAGCAAGACCGATCGCACTTTTAGTGCAGAAGGCAAATCAGTTTTCAAGCCGGATCTATATGGAATCTGCTGACAACAAGAGAGTGAATGTCAAAAGCATTATGGGAATGATGAACATGGCTCTTTTAAATGGTGAAGAAGTTGTGATCGATGCTGAGGGCGAGGATGAACAGGAAGCAATCGCAGCAATCGAGGAATTTCTGACAAAATAACAGGACAGGTGTAGGAAACTTATGGAAGAAAAGAAAACACTATTATTTATTTTCAATCCATTTTCTGGAAAAGCGCAGATTAAAAACCAGCTTATGGATATCGTGGATACCATGGTGAAGGCAGGGTATGAGGTAACAATTTATCCGACACAGGCACCGGAAGATGCGATACATAAAGTGGAAACAGATGCAGAAAAATATGATCTTGTTGTATGCAGCGGAGGAGACGGTACGCTTGATGAAGTGGTAAGTGGTATCATGCATAAAGGACTTACTGTACCGTTAGGATATATTCCGGCGGGAAGCACCAATGATTTTGCAACTTCACTTGGAATTCCAAAGGATATGGTAAAGGCAGCAGATGCAGCAGTGAATGGAAGAGCATTTCCGTGTGATATCGGTGCATTTAACAATGATTATTTTGTCTATGTGGCAGCTTTCGGACTTTTTACGGAGGTCTCTTATAAGACAAGCCAGGAATGGAAAAATGTACTTGGACATGCAGCATATATTCTGGAAGGAATGCGCAGTCTGCATGATATCCCATCGTTTACCATGCAGGTTGAGTATAATAATGTGCGTATCCAGGATGAATTTATCTATGGAATGATCAGCAATTCCACATCGGTGGGTGGATTTAAGGGAATGACCGGAAAAGATGTGCGCTTAGACGATGGCGTGTTTGAGGTTACCCTGATCAAAAAACCACGCAATCCGATTGAACTCAACGAAATTATCGCATCTCTGATCAATCTTGTGGATGACACAGATATGATTTATTCATTTAAATCTAATGAAGTAAAGTTCCTTGTAAGAGAGGAAGTTCCGTGGACGTTAGACGGCGAATTTGGCGGGGCACACGAAGAAGTTGTCGTAAAAAATATCTGCCGTGCTGTTGATATTATGGTTCCGGGAAACAAATGATTAAGATTGTTATAAATTTAACTTTATTTTTTGAAAGAAGTAATATATAATACCCATAGGGTAAAAATATTAATTTTATGGAGGAATAAGACATGTTAGTATCTGCAAAAGAAATGTTAGACAAAGCAAAAGCTGGTCACTATGCAGTTGGTCAGTTCAACATTAATAACCTGGAGTGGACAAAATCTGTTCTGCTTACAGCAGAGGAGTTAAGATCCCCGGTTATCTTAGGCGTTTCTGAAGGCGCTGGAAAATATATGACAGGTTTCGGTACTGTAGCAGCTATGGTAAAAGCTATGCATGATGAGTTAGGAATCACAGTTCCTGTTGCATTACACTTAGATCATGGTACCTACGAAGGATGCTATAAATGTATCAAAGCAGGATTCACATCCATCATGTTCGACGGATCTCATTACCCAATCGATGAGAACGTTGAGAAAACCAAAGAGCTCGTATCCGTTGCCCATGCAATGGGAATGTCTATCGAGGCAGAAGTTGGTTCTATCGGTGGGGAGGAAGATGGCGTTGTAGGTATGGGTGAATGTGCTGATCCGGAAGAGTGCAAGAGAGTTGCAGATCTTGGCGTGGACATGCTTGCAGCAGGTATCGGTAACATCCATGGTAAATATCCGGCAAACTGGAAAGGATTAAGCTTCGAGACTCTTGATTCTATCCAGAAATTAACAGGCCAGATGCCGTTAGTACTTCACGGAGGTACAGGTATTCCGGAAGACATGATCAAGAAAGCAATCTCCCTTGGAGTAGCTAAGATCAACGTTAACACAGAGTGCCAGTTATCTTTCGCAGATGCTACACGTAAATATATCGAAGCTGGTAAAGATTTAGAGGGTAAAGGATTTGATCCTCGTAAATTATTAGCTCCGGGTGCAGAAGCTATCAAAGCTACTGTAAAAGAGAAAATGGAACTGTTCGGTTCTGTTGGCAAAGCTGAATAATATTGTCGCACAGACGGAAGTCCACTTTCCATAATGTTATATTTAACAAAGATTTCAGACTTTACATGAATTTATTGTTCAATATAGCAAAATGATAAAAAAGTGAAATTTTTCTCTTGCATTTTGGAGAGAAAAGTATTATCTTAAGTTCAACAAAACAAATGTGAGAGATGAACAAGGGCGTTCCAAGTAGCTTGGAATGCCCTTTTTTTATAAGAAGTTGTCACACAATTTCTCATAAAAGCCATATAGGAGAAATTTCTTACTGACATTCATCCACTTTCAAGGTACAATAAGAAATGAGAATTTAAGATCTCTTACATTTGTTCAAAAAAGCAGGGAATAGTCTCAGGGGATTAGACCGGTGAAGAAGAAAGGATGTAGAACATGAGCGAAACAGGATACTTAAATGTAGCAGAGATTTTTGGCGAGAACGTATTCAATGATGCAGTGATGCAGGAGCGTCTGCCAAAGAAGGTTTACAAGAAGTTAAAGGAAGTAATTCAGGAAGGTCGCGAGTTAGACCTTGAAACAGCAGATGTTGTTGCACATGAGATGAAAGAATGGGCAATCGAAAAAGGTGCAACACATTATACTCACTGGTTCCAGCCACTGACCGGAGTAACAGCAGAGAAACATGATTCATTCATCACAGCACCGATGGAGAACGGCAAGGTATTAATGAGCTTTTCCGGTAAAGAGCTGATCAAAGGTGAGCCGGATGCATCTTCTTTTCCATCTGGTGGTTTGAGAGCTACATTCGAGGCAAGAGGATATACAGCCTGGGATTGTACCTCACCGGCATTCGTAAGACAGGATGCAGCAGGCGCAACACTTTGTATCCCAACAGCTTTCTGTTCTTACACAGGAGAAGCACTCGATCAGAAAACACCGCTTCTTCGTTCTATGGAAGCTATCAATGAGCAGGCATTACGTCTTGTAAGATTATTCGGTAATACGACATCAAAGAAAGTTACTCCTTCTGTTGGACCGGAGCAGGAGTACTTCATCGTAGACAGACAGAAATACTTACAGAGAAAAGACCTTATCTTTACCGGTCGTACTTTATTCGGTGCAATGCCTCCAAAAGGTCAGGAGATGGACGATCATTACTTCGGTGCGATTCGTGAGAGAATCGCAGCATTCATGAAGGATGTAAACGAAGAACTCTGGAAATTAGGTGTCAGCGCAAAGACACAGCACAACGAAGTTGCACCTGCACAGCATGAGTTAGCTCCAATCTACGCACAGGCTAACATTGCAGTAGACCACAACCAGTTGGTAATGGAGACATTAAAGAAAGTAGCCGGACGTCATGGCTTACAGTGCCTGCTTCATGAAAAACCATTTGCAGGTGTCAATGGTTCTGGTAAACATAACAACTGGTCAATTACAACGGATGATGGAATCAACCTGTTAGAGCCAGGTAAGACACCACACGAGAATGTACAGTTCTTATTAGTACTTACCTGTATCTTAAAGGCAGTTGACAAACATGCAGATCTTTTAAGAGAGTCCGCAGCAGATGTTGGAAACGACCACAGATTAGGAGCAAACGAGGCACCGCCAGCAATCGTTTCCGTATACTTAGGAGAGCAGCTTCAGGATGTATTATCACAGCTGATCAGCACAGGCGAAGCTACACACAGTCTTGCTGGACAGAAATTAGAGACAGGTGTTAAGACACTTCCTGATTTTATGAAAGATGCGACAGATCGTAACAGAACATCACCGTTTGCATTTACCGGTAATAAATTTGAATTCCGTATGGTAGGTTCCCAGGATTCTATTGCTCAGCCGAACGTTGTATTAAATACAATCGTTGCAGAGGCATTTTCAGAGGCATGTGATGTTCTTGAAAAAGCAGATGATTTTGATATGGCAGTACATGATCTGATCAAAGAATATGCAACAGAGCATCAGAGAATCGTATTCAACGGAAACGGTTATTCCGATGAGTGGGTAGCAGAAGCTGAGAGACGCGGACTTCCAAATATCCGTTCCATGGTAGATGCGATCCCTGCATTAAATACAGAGAAATCTGTGAAATTATTTGAAAAATTCAAAGTATTTACAAAGGCAGAGTTAGACTCCCGTGTTGAAATCGAGTATGAGACATACTCAAAAGAGATTAACATCGAGGCAAGAGCTGCAATTGATATCGCAACCAAGCAGATCATTCCGGCTGTTATCAAATACACAACCGTACTTGCGGAGTCGATCACTTCCGTAAAAGCAGCATGTGGTGCAGATATCAGCGCACAGACAGAGATCCTGACACAGGTTTCCTCTTTACTGGCTGATTCCAAGAAGGCACTGGCAAAATTACAGGTAGTAACGGAAAAAGCTGCAGAGATGGAAGAAGGCAGAGATCAGGCTGTATACTATAGAGATGAAGTTAAGACAGCAATGGATGAGTTAAGAGCACCGATTGATAAACTTGAGATGTTAGTAGACAAATCCATGTGGCCAATGCCATCTTATGGTGATCTGTTATTCGAGGTATAAAGATTTTCCGACAATAACGGCAGATATGTAAAAATTAGATTTTGTGTGGAAGTGGCAGTAGAAAAATCGCTGCCACTACCGCAGAAATCTGCAAAACAAGGAGAAAAATCCTCTGCTCCTGCAAAGGCAGTCGCATTTTTCTTCGAAAAACAAGGAGGAAAATACTCTGCTCGCCAATGGGCTCGCATTTTCCTTCGGAAAACAAGGAGGAAAATCCTCTGCTCCTGCAAAGGCAGTCGCATTTTGCTCCGCAAAACAAGGAGGATTGGGATGAAGAAGTTAGAGATTATTATCAAACCTGAGAAATTAGAGGATCTTAAGGCTTTGCTTGACAGTGAAGAAGTAAATGGTCTTAATATTGTAAACAGCATGGGTTACGGTAATCAGAAAGGTATTATCAAAAATTACCGTGGTGCAGAGTATGCAGTCAATCTGTTACCGAAAATAAAAGTGGAGACAGTCGTGGCAGATGAGGTCGCTCCAAAGCTGATCGACAAGATCGTTGAGCAGATCAATACCGGTCATATCGGTGATGGTAAAATTTTTATGTATGAGGTAGAAGATGCGATCCGTATCAGAACAGGTGAGCGTGGTGTAGACGCACTGTAAGAGGCTTTGTGGATGAAATGAGGAGTCATCTGCGAAATCAGGGAACGGATCAGGAATAAAATATTATGAAAAAAATTGAATCAGGAAGAAATTATTATCAAAGGAGATAATTGTGACACAAGTGTGGATTGGTGTCGTGATTATCTTTTTTTATTTTTTCGCAAAACAAGGAGGATTTGATTATGGATATGAGTGTATGGTACCTTATGGGTGCGGCGTTAGTTTTTTTTATGCAATGTGGATTTGCTATGGTTGAGGCTGGTTTTACCAGATCAAAGAATGTTGGTAATATTACGATGAAGAACCTGATGGATTTTTGTATCGGCACAGTTGCTTTTTATCTGTTGGGTTATAACCTCTTATGTGGTGATGGTAAGTTTTTTGGCTGGGGATTAAATCCATTTGCTCATTTTGGAGAGACTGACTGGTCGGGATTTGTATTTAACCTGGTATTCTGCGCAACAGCAGCAACGATCGTTTCCGGCGCAATGGCAGAGCGTACCAAATTTATTACATATTGTATTTACAGTTTTATCATCAGCTTATGTGTTTACCCGATCGAAGCTCACTGGGTATGGGGCGGAACACCATGGCTTACTGATCTTGGATTTACAGATTTTGCAGGTTCTGCATGTATCCATATGGTAGGTGGTATCACAGCTTTCATCGGTGCAGCAATGTTAGGACCTCGTATCGGAAAATATGACAAAAACGGAAAACCAAGACCAATTCTTGGACATAATATTTTGATCGGTGCACTTGGCGTATTCATTCTCTGGTTTGGATGGTATGGATTTAACGGCGCAGCAGCAACAGACACCATGCAGTTATCACAGATTTTTGCAACAACGACAGTTGCTCCTGCAGTGGCAACCTGTACCGCAATGCTTTATACATGGATCAGAAATGGCAAACCGGATGTTTCCATGTCATTAAACGGATCTCTTGCAGGTCTTGTAGCAGTTACTGCCGGCTGTGCAAATGTAGATGTGATCGGTTCTTTCATCATCGGCGCAGTAGCAGGTGTGCTTGTCTGTGTAGCAGTATACTTTGTTGAGGATAAACTAAAAGTAGATGACCCGGTTGGTGCAGTTGCAGTTCATGGCTGCAATGGTATCTGGGGAACGATCGCAGTAGGACTTTTTGATTATAAAGATGGTCTGTTCTACGGTGGTGGTGTTCATCATCTTCTGATCCAGTTACTTGGTATCCTTTGCATTGCAGGATGGACGATCGTTACGATGGGAATCGTATTTACAGTCTTAAAGAAAACAATCGGTCTTCGTGTTTCTGCACAGGAAGAAATCGAAGGACTTGATTCTACAGAACATGGATTAGAGTCAGGTTATCCGGATTTTGTATCGAGAGAGTTACATTAATATGCACTAATCTAATTTGATTAGATTGGTGAAATCTAATCCCCTTAGTTAGTATATACATCAACAGTGAAAACCCCGAAGGTGACTTCGGGGTTTTTGCTGTTTGTGCAGGGAAATCATTGTCGAATCGACGATAAGCCTGCATTCTTTATTATGAAAATATATTTTCAGTTACTGAATGGGTGCATCTCCGATATTCCATCCACCATCGCCGCTGGTGTTGTTAGATGCATCATTGCCGGAGGAACCATCTGTAGAAGCATTGCCGCCGGTGTTATCTGCGGGAGCATTGCCGGTATTTTCTGCAGGTGGTTGTGTCTGCTGCGTATTATCGGCAGGAGCCTGTGTTCCCCCGGAATTATCATTATTTACTCCAGGGACCGCGGAGAAAGCAGAAGTTCCCTGGTAGGTGGAGTTGCCTTCATTGTGCAAGGTACAGGTATTATTCTTAAAATCATCCGTCAGAAGATATGGAGTATCTTCCGTTCCGGCAGTTCCGCCAATAACGAATACCCGTGAGGAAATAGAATCTGTCGGGCAGTAACCACTGGCAAGCTGACCGGAAGCGTTACAGATATTTGCAACAATATGATGGTCACAATATTCCGTAGGCTGTGTACCCTCTGCAAAATATTCCGTGTATACACGGCTGCCGCGGGGATCTGCATCACAGACACCGGCAATTGCCAGTTTTCCGGACTCCTTGCAGACCTGAGCTGTAACGATACCGGATGGTTTTGTGAAATCCTGATATTCCAGATTTTCATGGATACGGCTCATAACTGCTTTCCAGATCTTTTTCGGATAGGTAGTCTGACCACCGGACTGTGGTGAGTTATCGTCAAATCCACCCCATACAACACAGGTATAATATGGTGTAAAGCCGGCAAAAAGCGCATCGCGGTTTTTGGTTGTTGTACCGGATTTACCTGCCTGTGCCATTGAACTTCCGAAATAAGCCGGAGTACCGGTTCCCTGAGTCATAACATCCTTCATGGCATCGGTTAAAAGCCATGCAGTTGTTTCTTTTAAAACAGTATGGGAGATCGGTTCGGTATTATCGATCAATACATTTCCATCATGATCTAAAATTTTGGTGTAGAATTTTGGCTTAATGTAAGTTCCACTGTTCGCAATCGTTGCATAAGCAGCCGTAAGCTCTAAGTTGGTAACACCATGTGTCAGACCGCCGAGTGCTAAGGTTTCGTTGGAACTTTCATCTAAACCGACGGTTGTGATGCCAAAATCACAGATATAATCATATCCGAGAGACGGCCCGATTTGTGCTAAGGTTTTTACGGTAACAACATTGATCGAGTCGGTAATGGCTTCGCGCAGTGTTGTGAAACCGCGATAGCGGTTATCATAGTTGTTGACGGCACCACCTTGTCCACTGCCGTAATTATATGGCGCATCGTCCTGAACAGATGCAAGTGTCAGACCGCCGGCATCAAGTGCCGGTGCATATGCAGCAATGATCTTAAATGTAGATCCAGGCTGCCTTGTGGTGTCTGCTGCACGGTTTAAAGTCTTGTTGGCGGTTTTGTCTCCGCGGCCGCCGACCAAAGCCTTGACATTTCCGGTGCTCTGATCGATGATCGTAAGAGCTGCCTGTGGCTGAAGTGTGTAGGTAACTGTTTCACTTCCGTTTACGATCGTATCACCGTCTTTCATGATGTCAGTTTTATACTGCTCGATTGCAGCAGCAGCATCTTCTTCCGAGTTAAAATTGATCGTAAAGCTCTTGTTTGAAGACTGATAGTAGGAAAGCATCGTCTGTTCACTGTAATTTGATATGGAACCGTCGGCAGAGCGAACAGATAAACGATAGGAAAACGATACTTTTGGAGCAGTCGGGTAATTGTCCAGATTATTTACTTCATCATCACAGATCGCCTGAATGTCCGGATCCTGTGTGGAGTAGATCGTAAGTCCACCCTGATAAAGTGCCTTGTAAGCCTGTGTCTCAGTGTAACCTTTCTGTTCTACCAGATCCTGAATGACCTGATCAGTCAGTTCATCAACAAAATATGAGTTGATACTGTTGGTTTCGGATTCGATGTTGACAAGCTGGATACGGTCATAAACGTTATCTGCAACAGCTTCATCGTATTCGTCCTGGGTAATATAACCCTGATCTTTCATATTATTAAGTACTTTCATGCGGCGCTTGGCATTTTCCTGTGGGTTGGTAATAGGGTTGTATTTGGAAGGATTCTGCGTAATAGCTGCTAAAACGGCACATTCCGATAAGGTAAGATCAGAAACATCCTTGCCAAAATAACGTTCCGAGGCAACACCGACACCTAAAGTATTTTGTCCGAGGTTGATTGCATTCAGATAATTTTCTAATATCCAGTCTTTATCTACTACTTTTTCCAGCTGCAGGGCGAGGTATTGCTCCTGAAACTTTCGCTCGAATTTGTCTGCCATGGAGGATTCGCTTGTCCAACTGGTAAAGACGGTATTTTTCAAAAGCTGCTGTGTGATGGTACTGGCACCTTCTGAAAAATGAAAACCGGATGCAACACCTTTTACTCCGGCACGGATGATACCTGTTACATCAATACCATTGTGCTCATAAAAACGCTCGTCTTCAATGGCAACAAATGCATGCTGCAGATTTTTTGGTATCTCATCAATCGTAACGGCACGCCGGTTAGATCCCGATGCCACTAATGTAGCAGTCTGATTGCCGTTTGCATCTAAAACCGTGGATAAGAAACCGGTAGGAGTAGCGACGATATCATCAATTGTTGGAGCGGAGGCAATGATTCCCCGAATGATTCCAACACCGGAACATACTCCGATCACCATGAAGGCAAATACACATATAAGCAGCGACTTACAAAAAATCACGTAAAATTTTTTGCGAATCATGGTACTTTTGGAAATCAGTTCTTTTTCGCGCTTTTGCGTACTTTTCTTTCCATAATTCATTTTAGGTCTCCTTTTTGTAATAAAAATAAGCTATGAAATTACAATACTATTTATAGTCAGAACGAACCATCATCATATTATAGCAAAGAAATGTGTCAGAATAAAGGAAAAACTGAAAATACAGGCTTTCTTCATTTATTTTTAAGAATTGAATTTCGAAAAAAAACATGATACCATAGGAACACGCAGAGAATGTGAGAGATTGATTTACCTATTTATATATAGAAATATTTAATTCATTAAAATGACAGAAAACAGTCTGAAAGATGAGTGACAGGAGGGACAGGCATGAAAACAGTATATGCCGGTGGAGAGGCAGAGATTATAGAAAAAAAATCAAGGTTTATTGCAACAGTGCGTCCTGTCTCATCCGAAGAAGAAGCAACCGCATTTATTGCAGAAATGAAAAAAAAATACTGGGATGCCAGACATAACTGTTCTGCTTTTGTAATTGGAGACAGACAGGAGTTGAGCCGTTGTTCAGATGATGGGGAACCTGCACAGACAGCAGGCAGACCGATGCTTGATGTATTATTGAAAGAAGATATCCACAATGTGGCTGTTGTGGTTACGAGATATTTTGGTGGAGTGCTCCTTGGAACGGGCGGACTTGTGCGTGCATATCAGAAATCTGTTCAGGAAGGACTTGCAGCAAGTGTCATTATTGATAAAAAAGAAGGACGCAGACTTTCCGTAGGGACGGATTATACCGGATTTGGAAAATTACAGTATCTGATTGCACAAAATGGGCTGACACTTATTGATACCGTTTATACCGAAAAAGTGGAGCTGCTTTTGATGGTTCCATCCGGGATGCAGGAACAGACAGAGAAAGAAATTATCGAGGCAACCAATGGAAAGGCTGATCTTTCCTGGGGAGAGATGGTGTTATATGCGATGGTCGGAGAAAAATTGCAACTTTTTTAAAAATTTAAAAATTTTTTCAAAAAAACAGTTGACAAAAATATTATACTCATATATAATAGCTATTGTTGACGGCGCGAAACGTTAGAGACAAGATAAAGGGCTATCGCCAAACGGTAAGGCAACGGACTCTGACTCCGTCATTTCAAGGTTCGAATCCTTGTAGCCCTGCTAACAAGACCTCAGCAGTGAGACTGCTGAGGTTATTTTTTTGCCCGGAGAGACGCAGAATTGTGCGGCTTTCCGGGCTTTTTTGTCTGGATGAATCAGCAAAAGCTGGGATCAAAGGGAAAATGCTCTGCAGGAACGGAGTACGGCAATTTCCTGCAAAATAAGAGGAAATTTGAATGGATAGGTCAATTCATAGGTCAATCGAAAATGCCGGGAAACATTGATTTTACTGGTGCGAGGGATATGGAAAGGGCAGCGCAAATGCATCAAGTGATGTGGATTTATTGGTCGACAGTGGACTAAAAGGTTTAAAGTTTGTTGGATTGATTGAGGCATTGCGGGCGGCATTAGATAGGGAAATGGATGTTTTTGATGTTTCTCATGTGGAGAAGGGAACGGAAATTGATCATGAGATTGCAGAAACCGGGGTAAAGATTTATGAAAAATGATGTTATTAGAAATTAAATAGGTGAATTGCAATATCACAAATTAATTTTGTAAGTGAACCCTGACAGTGATGAAGATGCTGTCAGGGTTATTTTTAATTCATAGGAAAATACGTCCCATGAATCAAAAAGCCCTCCGGGCAGGATGTGCAATCTCGCGGAAAAGAAGTTAGTTGTAAACAGCACCGCTAGAGCGTGAAAGAGAAGCTGTGTTATTTAGTCAGGCTGCTGTTTCTTAAAACATATTCTGAAACCGCATCTCGTGGAATTTTCCATATTCTTCCGATTCTAAATGCATGGATCTGATTGGTGTTTAACAGATGGTATGCAGTATTTTTTCCAATTGCGAGCATGTCGCAGAGATCATCAATGGTTATTAAATCATCGTAGCTGTTGAACATGATTATAAAAATCCTTCCTTTATTATTGTATTACATTTATGTTTGAAAATTATTTTTTGCAAACAAATAAGTAATTTAATGCCGGACAACTTTAAATAAGACTACGGAAGAGAAGATAATTGATAAAGAAGGTGAATAATTGAAAATAAAATGAAAAGGTATTACCTTTTGCGTACTTGTTATTTATATAACAGTAACATGGGATTTTTTAGAGCAATTGGAAGAGTTGTAGAAACCGTTGGTGATGTGATTGGGAGTACTACGATCAGCGATCTGGGCTGGAAAATTCAGGATGCATGTGCAGAAAAAGTGGCATCTGAGAAATCTTACGACAAAAAGGAAGCCAATATTTATACGACAGACCGTCTGAATGAGATATTAGTTTCTTTTTCCGAGGGATATTTACAGAATGCAACATTTTACGAAAAGGAGTGTATCCGTCTGGTAGAGGAATATTATGATAAGCTGATCGGCATTATTGAAAATGCACCAGGCGGCGCATATAGTGCGGCAAATTTAAGGGCATTAAAAAATGGAAAAAAACGGATCGCAAAGACAATTACAGGTGGAATCAGAGAGCCTTTAGCGAAAAGAATGTCGCTGGATGATTCAGAATGTCTTAGCATATTAAAGATGGATGCCGGTGCCGAAAAGAAAAATGCAATGAAAAATTTTACACAAAAAGTGACCAAGGAGGCACTGGATAATTTAGCGAACAATGTGAGAGAGTCTTTAAATGACCAGACAGAGGATATCTAGGATTATTTAAACAGTATATCAGAGGAACAGGCAAAAACCATGCAGGCATTAAAGGAACGCTTTGATAAGATGGTAAATGACAACGAACTGGAACAGGGAGATAAAGAAAAACTGTGTTCTGCCAGTATTTATCGTGGATATATCTGACTGTGTCTGTCAAATTTTAAAGTAAAGGAAGTGCACAATGAAACGTAATTGGAGACAAAATCGTGACATAAAAATACGCAAAGACATTTCAGGTTTAGCGGATGAATTAAAAACGGTAGAACAGAGTCTGGAAGAAGTAAAAAGTCTGTTGCGGATATTAGCTGTCAATGAATTACTGGATGAAATTGATACGGAAGAAAAAGATTAAGATTATTGGATTCGAAAGTAAAATACGGAGGATGAGATCATGAAAAAAGAAATATTAAAAAAGGCTTTTGCATGGGTTTTGACGTTAGTTCTGATTGTAAATGAAAAATTTATTGGAAATGGGATTATCTGTAATATTCCAGGTAAAAAGTATGTTCTTAATATTGAGAATATGATGGCCCTGTATTGTATTTTATGTTCAGGTTGGAAAGAGAAAACAGGGAAATATATATCAAGATCGTTTATTCAAATGATAGAAGTTTTAAGAGGTATTGAAAAAGAGAGACAAGGGTACAGTAAAGCGATTTTTTATCTTCCTGTTTTTGTGTGTAGTTATTACTTATATATATTTTCCCAAAAAAATTTTCCGAAGGAAATAATTGACTTGTTTCAATCATTTGATTTAGATGAGGATGAGAAAAGGAGATATTTGATAACAATGAATAGTTTCATATCAAGCGCAAGCCGTTTTAGACTAAGTGAAGCTGAGTGGAAAAATCATAGAAAGGAGAATTGAAGTGATGTGAATTACGAAAAATATATAGAAAATAATGGGTATTGGAAACTTATTAGTAAAGGTATGTAGACAATGGCGAATGCAATGAGTAACGTTATCTATATATTTAACGGAAAAGATATTACGATGAATAATATGTCCTTGTAGCCCTGCCTTTTGTTTTATTTTACTGGTGTGTGGGGAGATGTATGTTTTGGGAGTATCATTGAAAGGGGTTCGTATTGTAAAGGACATAAAAATAGCATATAATAATAAGTGTAGAAATGAAACATATTTTATTGAAAGAAAGGGCGGGCGGCATTAGATAAGAAAATGGAAGGAAAGAAGGTGAAAGAACATGCCACAAGGAATTCAATCTGAATTGGATGAGTTTGTAACACTCGTAAAACAATATTTTGGAAAAAATCTGAAAAGTATTATAGTGTATGGTTCATATGCCAGAGGAGATTATAATGAGAGTTCGGATATTGATATTATGATTTTGGTAACTCTATCAGAAAATCAGATAAAACAATCTGAGAACCATATATATGATGATGCATTTGATTTAGAGTTAAAATATGGGAAAGTGCTTTCGCCGGTTATTAAAAATCAGGAATTTTTTGAATATTGGTCAGATACACTTCCATTTTATCGTAATGTAAAAACAGAAGGGGTGCAGGTTGCATGACAGATAAACAAAAAGATTTGTGTCTGTATAGAGTGTCTCAGGCAGAAGATACAAAAAGAAGTGCACAGTTGTGTATGGAAAATCATTTGTTTAAAGATGCGATTAACAGATCATATTATGCGGCATTTTATGCTGTGAAGGCTGTGCTGGCTTTAGCAGATACGGATTTTAAGAGGCATAAAGATGTCGTTGCTTATTTTAATAAAGAATATGTTGCAGCAGGTATTTTCCCTAGAGAAATAGGTCGTTTGCTTGCGCGCCTCCAGAAAAAAAGAGAAACGAGTGATTATGATGATTTTTATATTGCATCAAATGAAGAGGCAGCGGAACAAATGGAAGCAGCTGGAAATATATTAGAGGCGATAAAAGCATATTTAAGAGAGAATGCAGTTATTGAATAATGTATAGTAAATGCGGATAGGTCAATCAATAGGTCAATTTCTCCCATCCCACCCTTACAACCCTTGATTTTACAGGCAGAACAACCCCTGACATTACGGACTCTGACTCCGTCATTTCAAGGTTCGAATCCTTGTAGCCCTGCTAATAAGACCTCAGCAGTGAGAACTGTTGAGGTTTTTTGTGCAATAGGAAATTTCGTTGAAATTCCTTGTTACATAAAAAGCCTTACGGGCAGGATATGCGGCTGCAGGCAGAAAATTTTTAATATCCCTACCATAACGCCTCAAAATGTGGTAGCATAACAAAAGAACAATACAGCAAATCAGTCAGAGAAGTTTAAAAATACCTGGAAATGAGGCATTTTATGTATAGTTTTAACAGCCGTGTGCGTTACAGTGAAGTGAACAGTGAAAAAGAACTGACATTACCGTCATTACTGGATTATCTGCAGGATTGCTGCACTTTTCAGTCTGAGGATCTGGAAATTGGTGTGGATTATCTTGCGAAAGAACAGGTGGCATGGGTACTATCTTCCTGGGAGATAAAAATTTACAGATATCCGCAGATGGGGCAGCATATTAAGGTCAGTACATGGCCGTATGCATTCCGTGGATTTTATGGATACCGGAATTTTCGGATTGAGGGAGACGATGGTATAATATTTGCTGAGGCAAATTCAGTATGGGTGTTTATGGACACAGAAAAAATGCGGCCGGCGCGCATATCAGAGCGGATGAAAGAAATTTATACACCGGAGATTAATGATGAGATACCGGGAGAATGGGCAGACCGGAAAATCAGTTTACCAGATGATGCGGTAAAGAAAAGTGTGAAAAAGGAACCGGTACGTGTCTCACGTTTTTATATCGATACAAATCATCATATGAATAATGGCAAATACATTCTGGTAGCGGAAGAGTATCTGCCGGAACAGGTTGTGGTTTGCGGACTTCGTGCGGAGTATCGTAAGTCGGCAATGTTAGGAGACATGTTGTATCCGGTTGTCACAATGGAAGGGAAACGGATCACAGTTACTCTTGCGGATGAAAAAGGTGCACCATATGCGGTCATCTGCTTTCAGATTCAGAAAAAAGAAAGGCAGTCATAAAATATGAGATTAGGTGAATATCAGAAACTTGTTGTAATAAAAAAAGTAGAATTTGGCGTATATCTTGCAGAACATATGGAGGATGAGACCCGTGTGCTGCTGCCGGAAAAACAGGTGCCGGAAGGAACGAAGATCGGAGAAGAACTCCGGGTGTTTTTATATAAAGATTCCAAAGACAGGCTCATTGCGACGACAAATGCCCCTAAGCTGACATTGGGTGGACTTGCGGTGCTGACTGTAAAAGAGGTCGGAAAGATTGGTGCATTTTTAGACTGGGGACTGGAAAAAGATCTGTTTCTTCCTTATAAAGAGATGACCGTTAAGGTTCAGCCGGAGGATGAGGTTTTAGTGACGTTATACATTGATAAGAGCAGACGTCTGTGTGCAAGCATGAAGCATCTGTATGATCTTCTGTCACTGGAATCACCGTATCATACCGGCGATATTGTAAATGGCCGTGTCTATGAGTTCAGCGATAATTTTGGAACATTTGTTGCGGTAGATGATCAGTATTCCGCCATGCTTCCATCTTTTGAAGATCATAGCATGCTCCGTATCGGTGATGTCATCGAGGCAACCGTGACCAATGTAAAGCCTGATGGGAAATTAGATATTACGATGCGGCAGAAAGCCTATCTTCAGATGGATGCAGATGCCAAAAAGGTCATGCAGGTGATTGAAGAATTTGCAGGTGTGCTCCCATTTACGGACAAATCTTCACCGGAGGTCATCAAGAGAGAGACTGGCCTTAGCAAGAATGCGTTCAAGAGAGCGGTCGGAAGACTTTATAAAGAACGCCGGATAGAGATCAATGAAAAATCGATCCGTAAAATTGATTAATTTAAAAGCATATGCTATGATAGGAAAAAATTGACAGAAAGAAGGAAAATATTATGAAAAAAGTCATCAGTACAGACAAGGCACCGGCAGCAATTGGACCATATTCACAGGCGATCGAAGTAAATGGAATGGTTTATACATCAGGCATTATTCCGGTTGTACCGGAAACCGGTGAAATCCCGGAAGGTTCTGTTGCACAGGCAAAACAGGCACTGACAAACCTTTCTAATCTGTTGGAAGCAGCTGGAACCAGTATGGCAAATGTTGTTAAGACGACTGTTTTTATCAAAGAGATGAATGATTTTGGTGCAATTAACGAAGTATATGCAACATTTTTTGACGGAGCATTTCCATCCAGAAGCTGTGTGGAAGTTGCACGTCTGCCCAAAGATGTTATGCTTGAGATTGAGGCTATTGCTGTAAAATAAAGCAAAGCCATAAAAAGCATAGTCACTGTATCCTAGAGCAGCTCTTATGAATTAACATGAAAAATCCCGGTACAGATGGTGTGATTCCCATCTGTACCGGGATTTTTTATTCTGCCGACATGATATATAATCTCTGATTTATAGATTGATTAAATATAGACGTCAATATTTCCACCAAGTCCCGGTGTTACGGAACGTTCCATCATCTGAACCATAGCGGTGCCCATTTCCTGCGTCATATCGAGCTGCTGGCTTAATAGTTCAGTAGAAACCGCATAGGAAAGGCTGGTCTGACTGACAGAAGAGCCTGCGTCGTAGGACTGTAATGTACTAAGTGCCGGCGTCATACCTGAAATATCCATACTGCACCTCCTGAAAAAATATTTATAACCTTATTATGACAGGAATCTATGGAAAAGACAAGCCATTTCCATGAAAAGACAAGCCATTTCCATGAAAAGATAAGCTATTTCCATGAAAAATTGAATAAAAAGAAATGTAATATTTTAGTAAAATTCACGGTTAATACAGGTTGACATGGAAATATGCCTTTGTTATAATAAACACGTAATAAATGTAACAAATTCGTAACAAACGATGAAATAGTTTTATAGTTGCGAAAACATGAAAACTCAGTTGGAGGCTTTTCGTAAATGAAGAAGAGAATGGTAAGAATTACAGGCTGTCTTTTAGCAGGAGCATTATCAATTGGCAGCTTTGGGTTAAATACATATGCAGCCCCGGTCGCAGGTGTTTCAAGTGTGACTGCAGCTGAAATTGCAGAGGGACAGACACCTGCAGCAGGTGTTTCACAGGCTTTGGCACAGTGCCTTGCAGACAGCAATGATGCAGCAGCTCAGGCAGCAGCAGAGCAGGCAGAGCAGGTCAGTGAGAATGAGACACCGGTTGTTGCTTCTGAATATACAGATATTGCGATTGCGCAGGTTGATAATTATGTAAATGTTCGTTCAGAGCCAAATACAGACAGTGAGGTACTTGGTAAGCTGTACAATAATTCCGCAGGAACAATCCTTGAGACAACAGATAACGGCTGGTATCGTATTAAGTCCGGTAATGTTGATGGATATGTAAATTGCGAATATGTAGTACCAAATGATGAGGAACTGGCAAAGAAAGTCAGTACTAAATACGCAAAGGTCAACACCACAACACTCCATGTAAGAACAGAGCCGTCCACAGATGCAAGTATTCTTACCATGGTTCCGGTTGGAGATGACCTGGTTGTTACAGATGATGAGTCTGTGGAAGGCTGGGCAAAAGTTACCACCGAAGAGGGTGATGGCTGGGTACATAAAGATTATGTAGATATTACGATCGAGTTTGTACAGGCTGAGTCTAAAGCAGAAGAAAAAGCAAGACTTGCAAAAGAGGAAGCAGAGCGTGAGGCAGCTGATGCAGCAGCAAACGCAGCAAGAAAGAAAGCAGATGGTAAGTTATCTTCATCAAAGAGTTCTGGAAGTTCAAAGAGCTATGCAGCAGCAGGAAGTTCTAACGGACAGGCAGTTGCAAGTTATGCATCCCAGTTTATCGGTAATCCATATGTATACGGTGGAACAAGCCTGACAAACGGTGCAGACTGCTCTGGTTTTGTTATGAGTGTATATGCAGCATTTGGTGTAGGTCTTCCTCATTCTTCCAGTGCATTAAGAGGGGTTGGATATGGGGTAAGTCTTTCAGATGCACAGCCGGGAGATATTGTATGCTACAGTGGACATGTTGCTATTTATGTTGGTGGTGGTACGATCGTTCATGCAAGTACGCCGTCAAGTGGTATCAAGTTCTCCAATGTAAATTACAGAAGTCCGATCTGTGTAAGAAGAATTTTCTAATTTATGATAAGAACAGCTATTGTCTTAGGATAATAGCTGTTTTTTTAATTCATAGGAAATTACGTCCTATAAAGAAAAAGTGGAGTATACAACATGCACAAAATATCATGGCGCAAAAAAAGTAATAAACAAAGGGAGAAAGTTATCCCAAAAGTTGTCCACTGTTAAAATGCCCTAAAAACGTGGAAAAATAAAGTTATACACGAAGTTATCCACGTTATCCACATTTTTGGTGTAAAAAAACATGGTTTACATAGTAAAAAAATCGAATATTTGTTTTGTGTATAAATCATAAAGTTTGCCATAAAATAAAAAACTGTGGAAAAGATATTGACTTTTTAAATATGAAAAAAGATTACAATACTTGAGAAAATATCTGATAATTCAGAAAAAAGATTCGAAATAATTAAAATGTGAAAAAAGCGGTTGACATTTGAAAAAAGAGTGCTAAACTATGTGGCATACAGATAAATAGAACAAATGCAGTGAACAGAATACCGTTATTGGAAGGCAATGCATTACAGAGAGTCGTTGGCTGGTGGAAAATGACATGCATCTTTTGATAATATCCTCTGCAAGCAGTACGCCGAAAGCCATCAGGTCAGTAAGCGGCACCGGAGCTCTTCCGTTACAGAGAGACCTGTTAGGGATATTTGTGTATGATAGATGCACGATAGGCATATGTATATGTGTGATATGATATATACATATATGGTACACAGAATATATGATGGGGCAGAGAGGTCATGGGAACATGGCAAGAAAAGTGGTACCGCGGAAGTATAGGCTTTCGTCTTTTGGATGTATAAACATCTATCAGACGAAAGTCTTTTTATTTATCTGAAAAAAAAGAAAGGAGTTGTCTGCAGTGTGCAGACGGTAAGAGGTTATGAATGGATTAGTAATTGTTTTAATTGGAATTGTAGCACTTGCAGCAGGATATCTGCTGTATGGAAGGTGGCTTGCAAAAAAATGGGGGATCGACCCGAATGCAAAAACACCTGCCTATACACATGAGGACGGACAGGATTATGTACCGTCATCAAAATTTACCGTATTTTCACATCAGTTTTCTTCCATCGCAGGAGCAGGACCTGTTACTGGACCGATCTTAGCATCCGTGTTTGGATGGGTACCGGTTCTGTTATGGCTGATCATCGGTGGATTGTTCTTCGGTGCCGTACAGGATTTTGGCGCACTGTATGCATCCGTAAAGAATGAAGGAAAATCGATGGGAATGATCATTGAGAAATATATCGGTAAGACAGGACGGAAATTATTCATGCTGTTCTGCTGGCTGTTTACACTGCTTGTTATCGCAGCATTCACTGATATGGTAGCAGGAACATTTAATGGTGTCGGATTAGACAGCGCAGGAACTGCTTATGCAAACTCAGCAGCAGCATCTATTTCGATGTTATTTATCGTTGTAGCTGTTATCTTTGGCGTGATCCAGAAGCATGTTGGAAAAATGAATGAATGGGTAAAAGCAGTTGTTGCGATCGCTCTTTTAGTTGTGATGTTTGCAGTTGGTATGAAACTTCCAATCTATGCTTCAAAGACAGCATGGATCTACATCATCATGGCATACTTATTCCTGGCATCTGTTCTTCCAATGTGGCTTCTGATGCAGCCGAGGGATTACATGACAACATTTATGCTGCTCGGTATGATTATCGGTGCAGTTGTCGGAGTTGTCGTTGCACATCCGCAGATGCAGTTAAATGCATTTAATGGGTTTAATGTAAATGGAAGTGGATTATTCCCGACATTATTTGTTACGATCGCCTGTGGTGCAGTTTCCGGTTTCCATAGCCTTGTATCTTCCGGTACTTCTTCTAAGACAGTCAGCAATGAAAAAGATATGCCGATGATCGGCTATGGCGCAATGGTAGTAGAATCATTACTTGGTATTGTGGCACTGGTAGTTGTCGGAGCCGTTGCAGTCGGTGGAACAAAACCTGAGGGAACACCGTTTGCAATTTTCTCTTCCGGTGTTGCCGGCTTCTTAGAGAAACTTGGTGTTCCGGTTCAGGTTGCAACTGTATTTATGACTATGTGTGTATCGGCACTTGCATTAACATCACTTGACTCTGTAGCGAGAATCGGACGTATGTCTTTTCAGGAACTGTTTTATGGAGACAGCACCGATCCAGAAAAGATGACACCTGCACAGCGTGTACTGACCAATAAATATTTTGCGACAGTGATCACATTATTCTTCGGTTATCTGCTGACACTTGGCGGATACAATAATATCTGGCCGTTATTTGGTTCTGCAAACCAGCTCCTTGCAGCAATGGTATTGATCGCACTGGCTGTGTTCTTAAAGACAACAGGAAGAACCGGATGGACACTTTACATACCAATGTTCGTAATGCTGGCAGTTACATTTACAGCCCTGGTGCAGAAAACGATTGCACTGGTATCAAATATTGCCGCACACAATGCAACGTTTTTAGTGGATGGATTACAGCTTATTGTCGCACTTTTACTTATGATATTAGGTGTTCTGGTTGCATATAGCTGCTTAAAGAAACTGTTTACAACAGCCAAAAATTCAGAGCAAAAATAAGATACGGTTAGTATTTCTTGAAATATTACCCCATGTCTGCTATACTGTTCGCGTATATTTTTTCAATATATGGAAATGAATATGGGTGTAAAATGATTAAGAAGATAGATATTCTTGGAATACAACTGGACAATTATACAGTGCGGGAAGCAATCATGCGCGTGGAAGCCTGGTATGATAATAATGTGTTAAATGTTATCGAGATGGTTTCCATGCAGATGCTTACCGAGTCGGAAACAGATCCTGTGTTAAAAGAGGTGATCTCATCCCTTGATCTGGCAGTGATCGGAGAGAAAGGAATCCTTCAGGCGGCGGGAGTCGATACGATGCAGAGGATTCGAGAAACAGAAGAAAATGATTTTTCAGATGAATTTTTAAAGCGTGTGGAGCGTAACCGTAAATCTGTTTTTGTTATTGGAGAAACACAGGAGGCTGTTGATGAATTAATACAGGAACTTAGTGAGGAATATCCCAAGCTGGTACTGGCTGGTGCTGCTGCGACGGAAAACTGCGTTGGAGATCTTGAGGGTGTGATCAATGAGCTGAATGCTGCAACACCGGCTGTGATCATTTCGATCATTCCATCCCCAAAACAGGAACATTTCCTTGTAGAACACCGTGACAAGATCAATGCGAATTTATGGTATGGAATCGGCGGATTTGAAGTTCACCGGAAAAGATCGAAGATCAAAGGTTTTTTCTTTAATCTGATTCAACGTATCAGATTAAAAAACAGTATTGAAAAGTATGAAAGCTGAGGTTTGGTATGCAGAAGTTTTTATATAAAAGATCTCTGGTCTGGGATTATATCCTTATGCTGGTGGGAACGGCATTGATCGCAGTGAGTATTCAGTGTGTTTATGATCCGGTCAGTATGGTAACAGGAGGATTTACCGGTCTTGCAATCATTATAAAAGATGTGACTGGCAGACTGATTCCGGGTGGTGTTCCTTTATGGCTGACGAACCTTGTGCTCAATGTGCCGTTATTTTTAGCTGCTTTTAAGATCAAGGGGAAACGTTTTATCTGGAGAACGATCGTTGGAACACTTCTTCTTTCTCTCTGGCTTTATATACTGCCTCTTATCGATCTTACTGATGGTGATTATGTGCTGGCAGCGATTTTCGGCGGCTGTATTGGCGGTGTCGGAATGGGACTTGTGCTGCTGGCAAAATCAACAACCGGTGGAACGGAGATGGTGGCGACCCTGATCCAGCATTACTATAAACATTATTCCGTGGTACAGATCATACAGTTTTTAGATGGAGCGGTTGTGATCGCCGGACTGTTTGTGTTTGGTGTACATGTGGCATTGTATGCGATCGTTGCAATTTTTGTGACAAGCAAAGTGTCAGATGCGCTGATGGAAGGTTTAAAGTTTTCAAAAGCTGCATTTATTATCACAGACCATTATGATCAGGTGGCAAAACGTATCATGACAGAGTTAGAGCGCGGCGTGACAGGGCTTCACGCAAAAGGAATGTATTCCGGTGCGGAAAAATGCATGCTTTACTGTGTGGTTTCGAGAAAAGAGATTGTTCAGGTAAAAGAGATCGTAAGCGAAGTGGATCCGGATGCATTTGTAATTGTTTCAGATGCAAGAGAGGTACTCGGTGAGGGATTCCAGGAGCAGATGTCCTGAAAATTTTCTTTGTGAACTATGTACACTGTAAAAAATGGGAAAAAAGCAGGATACATTGAGGAAGTGCATAAAAAATATGCATTTCCTCTTTCTTTTTTTGCTGTTTTGCATTAAAATAGAATTTAGGTATTTTTAAGTGGGGACAATGGGTATATTTTTATTGTGAAAGTTGCCCATGCGTGCAATGGAGGTTATGTACTGTGTCATACAGAAATTGACAGCTGATGTACACAGCAGCCCGATTTGCCGGGTGTGTTTCAAATGAAACGAAGATAGAAGGAGCGGAGCTTATGATTTCAAATCAGATACTTCAAAATACAATTGATGGGTTGAAAGGAATTACCCGCATTGATTTATGCATTATTGATGTAGAGGGGAAGGTGCTGGCTGCTACATTTCCGGAAGCAGACAAATATATGGAGCCGGCGCTTGCGTTTGTGGAATCTCCTGCAGACAGCCAGGTTGTAAACGGCTATCAGTTTTTTAAGGTGTTTGACGATCATCAGTTAGAATACATCCTGCTTGCCAACGGCGACAGCGATGACGTCTATATGGTGGGGAAAATTGCCAGTTTCCAGATCCAGAATCTTCTGGTAGCATATAAAGAGAGATTTGATAAAGATAACTTTATCAAGAATCTGCTTTTGGATAACCTGCTTTTGGTTGATATTTACAATCGTGCCAAAAAACTGCATATTGATACGGAAGTCAGACGTGTTGTTTTTATCGTGGAGACCAACCGCGACAAAGACGGTAATGAACTTGAACGTATTCGTGGCATTTTTGGGGGAAAGACCAAAGATTTTGTCACCGCAGTCGATGAGAAAAACATTATCGTTGTAAAAGAAGTAGGCGAGAACGAGGGATACGAAGAGATGAATAAGACCGCCGAGGTCATTGTAAATCTGTTCCGTTCTGATTCGGACAGTGATGTACATGTGGCATACGGTACGATTGTCGGAGAGATCAAAGAAGTATCTCGTTCCTATAAAGAAGCAAGAATGGCACTTGATGTAGGCAAGATTTTCTTTGAGGAAAAAGATGTTATTGCTTACTCTACACTAGGAATCGGACGTTTGATCTATCAGCTCCCGATCCCACTCTGCAAGATGTTTATCAAAGAGATCTTTGATGGTAAATCACCGGATGAGTTCGATGAGGAGACACTTACAACGATCAATAAGTTTTTTGAGAACAGCCTGAATGTTTCCGAAACTTCCAGACAGCTTTATATTCACCGTAACACATTGGTATATCGTCTGGACAAGCTGCAGAAAGCAACCGGACTTGATCTGCGTGTGTTTGAAGATGCCATTACTTTTAAGATCGCACTTATGGTAGTAAAATACATGAAGTACATGGAGTCGTTAGACTACTAGAAATGGAGATTGCTATGATTAAGTTAGAACATGTCAGCAAGTCGTACTCTGCAGGAATACCTGCGCTTAATGACGTGAGTCTTAACATTGAAGAAGGAGAATTTGTATTCATCGTCGGGGACAGTGGTTCCGGAAAATCTACGCTGATTAAACTTTTATTGAAGGAACTTGAACCGACGGAGGGTACAATCACAATAAACGGTCAGAAATTAAATAAGATCAGGCGAAGACAAATCCCGAAATTCCGTCGTAAGATAGGCGTGGTATTTCAGGATTTCCGCTTGTTAAAGGATCGTAATATTTATGATAATGTTGCATTTGCACAGAAAGTCATCGGAGAATCCACGCGTTCCATCAAAAAGAATGTTCCTTTGATGCTTTCCATGGTAGGACTGGCAGCAAAATACCGCTCATATCCGAAACAGTTGTCTGGTGGTGAGCAGCAGAGAGTTGCAATCGCAAGAGCACTTATCAATAAACCGAAGATTCTTCTGGCAGATGAACCAACCGGTAATCTGGATAACAATAATGCCTGGGAGATCATGAAGCTGATGGAAGAGATCAATAACAATGGTACAACGGTTGTTGTTGTTACCCATAACCTTGAGATCGTAAAAGCCATGAATAAACGTGTTATTACCATGCAGAAAGGTGTAATCGTGGATGACAGTGATACAGCCAGCAGTATTGTGACTGGTGATAATGCTATCAGCCGCAGCCTGACGGAACGCGATGTATTAAAACGCGAGGGAGATTACGATTATGAGGATTAGTACTTTTTTTTATACGATTAAACAGGGACTGGTCAACATCTGGAAAAATAAGATGTTTTCACTCGCATCCATTGCGACGATGACAGCGTGTATTTTTTTGTTTGGTCTTTTTTATTCAATCGTGACCAATTTTCAGGCAATGGTAAAAGATGCCGAATCCGGCGTGGCGGTCACAGTATTTTTTGATGCGGGTATATCAGAACAGCGCATTGAGGAAATCGGTGATCTGATCAAGCAGCGCGTTGAGGTATCCCATTGTGAATATACGTCTGCGGATGAAGCCTGGGAAAGTTTTAAAGATGTTTATTTTGATGGTAATGAAGATGCGGCTTCAAGTTTTGCTGGTGATAATCCGCTTGCCAATTCTGCAAGTTATTCTATCTATATGAATGATATATCAATGCAGAGTACGTTAGTAACTTATTTAGAGTCCATAGATGGAATACGATCTGTAAAACAGTCTGAAATGGTAGCGCATACACTGACTGATTTTAACAGTCTGATTGGTTACATTTCTGCAGGAATCATCCTGATTTTGCTTGGCGTTGCGATTTTCCTTATCAGCAATACGATCACGGTCGGTATTTCCGTGCGCAGGGAAGAAATTGGAATTATGAAACTGATTGGTGCAACGGATTATTTTGTCCGTGCCCCGTTTGTGGTTGAGGGAATCGTGATCGGGTTGATCGGAGCGGCGATTCCGCTTGGTATTTTGTATGTTTTATATGAGAAGATCATATTATATATTGGAGATAAGTTTAAATTTATCAGTAATATGATACAGTTCTTAAGTGTGGATCAGGTATTCCACACATTGGTTCCTGTGGCATTGTTACTTGGTGTTGGTATTGGATTTATTGGAAGCCGGATTACAATCCGCAAACATTTAAAGGTATGATAATTAATAAAAGTCAATGGATACACAGGATAACGGCTGTATTACTGATTGTGATGATCGGTGTGGCTGCCACAGTGCAGATAACACCGGCAGCAGAAAACAGCAGTGCAAAGAAAAGTGAAAATACATCCACATCTTTAAAAGAAGCGCAGCAGGAAAAAGCAGCTTTGGAAAAGGCTTTGGAAGATGCAAAACAGACCATAAACGAGCTCAAAGAGTCCAAAGGGGATGTGCAGGAAAAAGTAAATGACCTGAATACGCAGCTAATGAATATTTCAAGTCAGATCACTGCACTCGAAAACCGGCTTGCGCAGAAGAATCAGGAGCTGACTGAGAAAAAAGACCAGATCGAGGATACGAAAAGTCAGCTTGAAGATGCAAAAAAGCAGGAAGAACAGCAGTATGCGGATATGAAAGTGCGCATACAGTTTATGTATGAAAATGCACAGGAGTCCTACTTTGAGGCACTTTTCAGTTCAGAGAGTTTTTCAGATTTTTTAAATTCTGCTGAGTATATCATACAGATTCAGGAATATGACAGAAAAAAGCTTAACGAGTATCAGGACACAGTGGATTATATTGAGAATGTGGAAAAACAGTTAGAAGAAGACTATGCCACATTAGAGGAAATAAAAAAAGAAGTAGAGCAGGAAAAAGCATCTGTTGAACAGGAAAAGGCTTCGGTTGCAGCACTTATGAAACAGCGTGAGACAGAACTTGCCGGAATCGAGGGAAATATCGATTCGGCACAGAGTGATGCAGATTACTATGCGGCGGAGATAAAGGCACAGGAGGAAATCATTGCGGAGATCAAGCGTATCGAAGCAGAGAAAGCGGCTGCAGGCAAGCAGGATAATCCATATACAGGAGGAGTTTTCACCTGGCCTTGTCCGAGCAGTACACGTGTGACCAGTGATTATGGAACACGTGTGTCGCCGATGGGAGGTGCTTCTTCCAATCATAAAGGAATTGACATCGGAGCGTCCGGAGGTGCTGCGATCGTGGCGGCAGCGGATGGAACGGTTACGACGGCAGCCTACAGCAGTGCTGCCGGCAATTATGTGATGATCGATCATGGCGGTGGATTATATACTGTATATATGCATGCGTCTGCGCTTCTGGTTTCACCAGGTCAGACAGTATCTGCCGGACAGACGATCGCACAGGTCGGAAGTACGGGTATTTCTACTGGAAATCATTTACACTTTGGTGTATCATTAAACGGAAGCTATGTCAGCCCGTGGAGTTATCTGGGCAGATGATGCGGATGTTTTTGGGACTACCGCAATGCGCGGTGGTCCTTTTTAAATTGGTTGGATTTGGGTGTCAAAAGGTGGCTTTTAATTTTGGGATTGTCAAATTGTGAACCACCTTTTGACATCCGAAATCCGAAGCTTCATGGGAAATTTTGTCCCGATGTAGTAGGACAGCGAATCTTCACATATGAATGATATGATAAGTAATGTGGAGTGTAGTATAAAAGGCAATATGAAATAAAAATGCGGCTGGTCACACAACAGGTGTGAATGGCAGCGTAAAACGGCAGCATAAAAATCAACATAAAAACAGCGCAGGAATGGAGACAGAATATGGAAAATAAAAATGAGCAGCAGGTTCCGGAGATTATGCCAGAGCAAATCGGAGAACCGAAGAAAAGCAAAAAAGGACAGATGGCAAAAGGTGTGGCCTGCGGTATTGCAGGGACGATTTTCGTTGGATTTGTCGCACTGAGCGTAGTTACAAAAGTAACAGGAGCAAAAATCTACATAACGAATGCATCTGGTAAGACGGACTCGATCCTGGATGCAAAAACGGTTCAGAAGATCAATGAACTGAAAGCATATACAGATATGTACTATTATGACGAGGTGGATGATACCGAATTACAGGACGGACTGTATGAGGGCATGATAAGCGGTCTTGGGGATAAATATTCCGTCTATTATAATGCAGAAGATTATAAACAGATGCAGGTGAGCACAACCGGACAGTATTATGGAATCGGTGCGGGATTACGGCAGGACCCGGATACGATGGTAGTATCAATTTCCAAGATATATGAAGGAACACCTTCGGATGAAGCAGGACTGCTTGCAGATGATGTGATCACTTCGGTTGACGGAACAGATGCCACAAGCATGGAAGTGACGGAACTGGTAAAACTGATCCGTGGTGAGGAGGGGACATCGGTACATTTAGAAGTATACCGTCCTTCTACCGGGGAAAATTTATCTTTTGATGTAGAGCGTAAAAATGTAACACTGCCAAGTGTGTCTTCACAGATGCTTGACTATAATATCGGTTACGTCCATATTGATTCTTTTGAGACAGAGACTGCAGACCAGTTTGAAAAAGCAGTGGCAGAGTTAGATAAAGAGGGAATGAAAGCAATGGTTTTGGATGTGCGCTATAATGGTGGAGGACTCGTTACCGCTGTTGTGCAGATCTTAGATGATATTCTTCCGGAAGGCACAGTTGTATACACGGAAGACAAAAACGGTCACCGCGAAACATATACGTCAAGTGGAGACACTTACATGGAATATCCACTTGCAGTGCTGATCAACGGAGACAGTGCAAGTGCATCTGAGATTTTAGCCGGAGCGATTAAAGATTACAAATATGGCACATTGATCGGAACAACTACATTTGGAAAAGGAATCGTTCAGACTATTTTCCCACTTGAAGATGGGGATGCAGTGAAACTTACCACAGCAAAATATTTTACGCCGAATGGAAACTATATCCACAGTGTTGGAATTGATCCGGATATTGAGTTGGAATATGAATATTTAGATCCGGATGGAACGGAATATGATGTAAAATATGATAACCAGATCCAGAAAGCAGTGGAAGTACTCACGGAGGAATTAAACGGAAAATGAACAAAACAGTAATGCGGTTGATTCTGGGAATCATGCTGATATGCTGGATGTTTATCATATTCTGGTTTTCCAATCAGCCAGCGACGGAATCTTCCGAGATCAGCGGTACGATCTCATACCGTCTGGTTGAAGATACAGATGATATTTTTAACTGGGGACTGACAGCAGAACAGATCAGAAAGATAGCAGGAAATATTGAATATCCAATCCGGAAAGCTGCACATATGACAGAATATGCAATTTTAGGATGGATCGCATTTGCATTTTTGGGTTCGTGTGGAATACAGGGGAAAATGCATTATATTGCAGTACTTGGATTCAATTTTTGTTATGCGTCGACAGATGAGATCCACCAGCTGTTTATCCCAGGGCGTTCCGGACAGTTTAAGGATGTCTGCATTGATACAGCGGGAACAGCAATAGGTCTTTTACTTCTTGCGATTCTCTTAAAAATATGGAGAAGGCATTGCGCAAAAAGAGCGCATACTTTACAATAGAAATATATCTTAAATATCAGAAAGAGGTGATACTGTGGTAGAACTTGATCAATTTAAAGTGACCCTGAACACATACAGGGAACCGCTGCAGGAAGTGAGGGATTCACTTTGACCTGGCTAATAAAGAGCAGCGGATCCAGGAATTAGAGAGGGAAATGGAAGATCCCGGTTTTTGGGATGATCCGGTTGTTTCCCAGAAAAAAATGAAAGAATTAAAGAGCATGAAGGATGATGTCGCAACTTATGCATCCTTAAAGACAGAATTTGAGGATATTGAGACATTGATCGAGATGGGATATGAGGAAAATGATGCTTCCCTGATCCCGGAGATCCAGGAAATGCTCGATGAATTTACGAAGACCTATGATGGTATCCGTATCAAGACTTTGTTATCCGGGGAATATGATTCGGATGGTGCGATCGTCTCACTGCATGCAGGAGCCGGAGGCACGGAGTCCTGTGACTGGGCGGCAATGCTTTACCGCATGTATACAAGATGGGCATCGGACAAAGGATTTTCTGTGGAGGTTTTAGATTCCCTTGACGGGGAGGAAGCAGGTATTAAATCCATCACATTCCAGATCAACGGAGAGAATGCATATGGATACATGAAATCTGAAAAAGGTGTGCATCGTCTGGTTCGTATTTCACCGTTTAATGCAGCCGGCAAGCGCCAGACATCGTTTGTATCCTGCGATGTCATGCCGGATATCGAGGAAGATCTTGACGTTGAGATCAATGAGGACGATCTGCGGATCGATACCTACCGTTCAAGTGGTGCCGGTGGACAGCATATCAATAAGACATCTTCCGCAATCCGTATTACGCATATTCCGACCGGAATCGTGGTACAGTGCCAGAATGAGCGTTCCCAGTTCCAGAACAAGGATAAGGCAATGCAGATGTTGAAGGCAAAACTGTATTTGTTAAAGCAGCAGGAAAATGCGGAAAAAGCTGCAGATATCCGTGGAGAGGTAACGGAGATCGGTTGGGGTAACCAGATCCGTTCTTATGTTATGCAGCCATATACGATGGTAAAAGATCACAGAACCGGTGTAGAAACCGGAAATGTAGACAGCGTCATGGATGGAAAGATTGATATTTTTATCAATGGTTACCTGAAATGGCTTTCACTTGGATGCCCGAAGGGACTTGGAGGAGACGATGAGTAAGGGAACGGTCACACTCCTTGTGATTGTCTTTGTTGTCTGCATATCCTGTGGCGCGGGATACGCGGCATACCGGATCGTGCGGGAAAAACTGCGTAGATTGTCCCGCATGGCGTTTGGCACAGATTCCATCAAAGAGGGATTAGAACAACAGGCAAAAGAGCTTGCGGTAACACCGAAATCCGTTTCTGCGATGACACGGATTTTTCTGCCGCAGATCCAGAGGGATTTTCCTGATTTTCATATCGAACAGTTTAAGGATAAAGTGGAAAATGCACTCATGCTGGCATTGCAGGCAATCGCTGCCGCAGATGCCGGCATTTTTGAAAGACAGATAAAAGATGGCGTTTCGGAAGAATTTTTAGCGCAGATCAAAAACAGAATCCGTGAAAATGAGACGGAGGCAGTCACAGAGCACTACGAACAGATACAGATTCATCAGACAGAGATTGCTGGTTATGAGAAAAAGCAGGGTACCTGTGTGATTACATTCCAGAGTGCAGTCGGGTATCTGCATTACTGTGAAAAAGCGGGAAAAATCTTAAGCGGCAGTAAAGAGCTGACGGAACAGACCAGATATAATGTACAGCTTATGTATATTCAGAATGAAAAACTTGCAGGAATGGACAATGCAGTCGGAACTACCTGCCCGAACTGCGGTGCGCCGATCACAAATCTCGGCGCAGCTTACTGTGAGTACTGTGGTTCGGCGGTGACGCTTTTGAACCTGAAAGTATGGACATTACATAGTTTTGATGAGACGGACTACCATCATTCATAACAAAGGATGGAAAACAATGGAGGAAAATCCTCTGCTTCTGCAAAGGCAGTCGCATTTTGCTCCGCAAAACAAGGAGGAAAATCCTCTGCTCCTGCAAAGGCAGTCGCATTTTGCTCCGCAAAACAAGGAGGATTAATTATGGGAATTATCAGAGCAATTACGCAGGCGATCGGCGGAGGTCTTGCCGATCAGTGGTTAGAAGTTTACGAAGCAGATGACATGGGGGACAACACTGTCTTTACGAGCGGTGTGCTGATCCGAAAAGGACAGAACCGGAAGGGAACGCCGGATACGGTCAGCAACGGTTCGATCATTCATGTGTATGACAATCAGTTCATGATGCTCGTAGACGGCGGAAAGATCGTAGATTACACGGCAGAGCCGGGATATTATAAAGTGGATAATTCATCCATGCCATCCATGTTCAACGGTGAATTTGGAGAATCTTTAAAAGAAACATTCAATCGTTTCAAATTCGGCGGACAGACGCCGACGATGCAGAAGGTATTTTTTATCAATCTGCAGGAGATCAAAGGAATCAAATTCGGTACCAGAAATCCGATCAATTATTTTGATAATTTTTATAACGCAGAATTGTTTTTGCGTGCACATGGAACTTATTCCATCAAAGTCACCAATCCGCTGCAGTTCTATGCGGAAGCCATCCCGAAAAATCAGGATCATGTGGAGATCTCATCCATCAATGAACAGTATCTGTCCGAGTTTTTAGAGGCACTGCAGGCATCCATCAACCAGATGTCAGCGGACGGAACCAGAATTTCCTATGTGACTTCAAAAGCAAGAGAACTTGGAAAGTATATGGCGAATACGCTCGATGAAGAGTGGAACCAGATGCGCGGTATGGAGATCCAGAGTGTCGGTATTGCGAGCGTATCTTATGATGAGGAGTCCCAGAAACTCATCAACATGAGAAATGAGGGCGCAATGCTCGGTGGTGACTTCAATGTAATGCGCGGTATGGCAGTCAAAAATCTGACCGAGGGTGTGCGTGATGCAGGAAGCAATGCAGCAGGAGCCATGAACGGGTTTATGGGAGTCGGCATGGGCATGAATGCGATGAACCAGACGTTGTCAGGACTTGGCGCACTTCAGACACCGCAGGATCAGCAGGGGCAGATGTATGGAAATGCAGCACAGAGCCAGATGGCAGGAGGCATGAATCAGGGGCAGAATGCGGGAGCCATGAACCAGAGCCAGCCAAATCCGGCAGGCAGTGCAGCGGGCACATGGACCTGTGAGTGCGGCCGCACCAACACGGGAAAATTCTGCAGTGAATGTGGAAAACCGGCGCCTGCACCAAAGAATGAGTGGACATGTGAATGCGGCCATGTCAATACAGGAAAATTCTGCAGTGAGTGTGGAAAACCGGCACCGGCAGCAGAGTGGACGTGTGAATGTGGTCAGGTCAACAAAGGAAAATTCTGCAGTAACTGTGGAAAAGCGAGGGACTAATTATGGCAGTGATCAGTTTTAAATGTCCAAATTGTGATGGAGAACTGATTTTTGATCCTTCCACACAAAAGTATAAATGTGAATATTGTTTCAGTCTGTTTTCACAGGAAGAGTTAGATGCCATGAAGCCGGCACAGACGACGGAACCTCAAAATGCAGATGCTGCGGGCGCAGGAAAAGCATCAGGTAAACCGGAGGATAAGAAGCAGAGCCAGCCGGGAAATAAAGCAGGTAGTGGAGCAGAAAAAGATAACACGGAAAATAAAGAGTCAGATAAAGAAGCAGGGAAGGAAGCAGGGAAGGAAGCTGATGCAGTGACCTATACCTGTCCGAGTTGTGGTGCACAGATTGTGACGGATGCCACTACAGCGGCGACTTTCTGTTATTATTGCCATAATCCGGTCGTGCTTGGCGGACGGCTGGAAGGTAAATTCCTGCCGGATCAGGTGATTCCGTTTTCTGTGTCGAGGGAAGATGCAGAAAAAGGATTCAAAGATTATGTCTGCAAGAAAAAATTTGTCCCGCGTGCCTTTTACAACAAAAAGCAGGTCGAGAGCATCACAGGTGTATATTTTCCATACTGGCATTACAATACCAGCCTGGAGGGAAAAATGCAGGGCGAGGCGAGAAATGTCCGCGTGTGGCGAACCGGAAACACGGAATATACGGAGACAAAGTATTATCAGGTATCAAGAGAAGGTGATGTAAAACTTGAAAACCTGACGGAAAATGCACTTGGGAAGGCAAATCAGGAGCTGATCTGCGGTGTAATGCCTTATGATTTTAAGGATGTGAAAAAGTTTCAGCTTGGATTTCTGTCTGGATTTCTGGCAGAAAAGCGTGATATTGAGAAAAAACAGATAGAAAAGAAAGTGCAGCAGGAAGCGCGTGAGAGTGCAGAGAAACTGATGCGGGAACAAATAAATGGATACAGTTCCGTGTCGATAAAAAATGCCGATTTCCGGGCATTAAAAGAAAAGTGGTCGTATACGCTTCTGCCGGTATGGACAATTACATACAAGGCGAAAAACGGAAAAATCTATTATTTTTCCATGAACGGACAGACTGGAAAGGTGTACGGCGAACTCCCGATCGACTATAAAAAAATCTCACTTGTCAGTGGAATCGTCAGTCTGGTAACACTGGTCATTTTATTACTGGGAGGGCTAGCATGAGACAGAAAAGATTTTTATGTTTAAAGGGTATTGTATTTGCCTGGCTGTTTACGATTTTACTTGCAGCAGGCGGACAGCATGTATGCTTTGCAGCAGAAGAAAATGTTCCACAACAGACGGTATATGATGATGCTGCGCTTCTGACACCGGAAGAGATCGAGACGCTTGAGAGTGAACTGGACGCTGCGGGAGAGAAGACCGGATGGAATATGCTGATGTTGACGACGGATGACACAAATGGAAAAACCACGCAGGAATATGCGGATGATTTCTTTGATGCGATTGCAGAAAACGGTGATGGTGTTGCACTCCTGATCGATATGCAGAACCGTGAAATCTGTATTTCTACCGGTGGCATTGCAATCAGGTATCTTACGGATGCGCGTATTGAAGATATTTTAAATGACGGATATGAACCGATCTCAGATGGAGAATATGAACAGTGTCTGTCTGTAATGTTAAAAGATGTGCTGGTTTATTATGATGAAGGAATCCCGTCAAATCAGTATGAGTATGAGGAGGCGGATATTGAGATCACGCCGGCAGAATATGTCATCACATCCGTTGTTTTAGCTCTGATCCCAGGCGCTATTGTATTCCTGGTGCTTGTACTATTTTGTAAATTAAGGAATGGCAAATATAAATATGACGCTCATGAGTCCGGAACAGTGAATATAAAGAAACACAGCGATGTGCTTGTGAACACTGTTGTGACACACCGTCATATAGAAGAGAAGAAAGCAGAAGACAGCGGCAGGAGTACGGTACATACGAGCAGCAGCGGCGTAAAACATGGTGGAGGCAGTAAAAAATTTTAACAGCATAATAAAAAAATGTTCCTGACATGATAAAAAAGAGGTTGCGTATGCAGCCTCTTTATGTTATTATCTTCCTCATGAGGACAAGTGTCAGCGTGCAACAAACACAACAGATGAATTTCTAAAGAGAGGGATAGAGTCACATGAAAGAAAAAGGTCAGTATTATGTGCTGAAAGAAAAAGCAGTTCCGGAAGTCCTCTTAAAGGTGGTCGAGGCAAAGCGGCTGATTGAATCCGGTAAGATTGCATCCGTGCAGGAGGCAACAGAAAAAGTTGGCATCAGCAGGAGTTCTTTTTATAAATATAAAGATGATATTTTTCCATTTCATGACACGGCAAAAGGAAGGACGATCACATTAGTCATCCAGTTGGATGATGAACCGGGGCTGTTATCCGTTGTATTAAAGACCGTAGCAGAGTTTCATGCTAATATTCTTACGATACATCAGAGTATACCGATCAACGGTATCGCTTCTCTTACACTCAGTGTGGATGTCCTGCCACAGACTGGTGATGTGGCTGAAATGTTAGAGCACATTGAGGAACAGGAAGGCATCCATTATGTGAAGATTCTCGCAAGAGAATAAGACATGGCAGATGCGTCATATATTGTAGTTCATAAAATATGCATGTAAGATGTGTAAAATGATAGAAAGATAATAAAGTCTGTCTGAGAGGATGGAAGCGATAGTCTGGCAGACGAACTTGGAGGATGAAAAATGAAAGCAGCAGTAATGGGATATGGAACAATCGGTTCTGGTGTTGTGGAAGTACTTGACATCAACGGAAGCAGCATAGCAAAACGTGTCGGAGAGCCGGTAGAGATCAAATATGTATTGGATTTAAGAGATTTTCCGGGAGATCCGATCCAGGATAAGATCGTACACGACTATAAGACGATTGTAGAAGATCCTGAGGTAAAGATCGTCGTTGAGACCATGGGAGGTGTGGAACCGGCTTATACCTTTGTAAAAGCAATGTTAGAGGCCGGAAAACATGTTACTACTTCAAACAAAGCGTTAGTAGCAGCAAAAGGAGCAGAGCTGATCGCACTTGCAAAAGAAAAAAATGTTAACTTTATGTTCGAAGCAAGCGTCGGTGGCGGTATCCCGATCATCCGTCCGTTAAATTCCTGTCTGACTGCTGATGAGATTGAGGAAATCACAGGAATCGTCAATGGAACAACGAACTATATGATGACAGAAATGTCAGAAAAAGGTGCTGATTTTGATGAGGTATTAAAAGATGCACAGGCAAAAGGATATGCGGAGAAAGATCCGACAGCCGATATTGAAGGGTATGATGCTTGTAGAAAGATTGCAATTCTGACATCACTTGTCTGTGGACAGCAGGTAGATTTTGAGGATATCCACACAGAAGGAATTACACATATCTCTGCGACCGATATTAAATATGCAAAAGCCATGGGAAGAGCCATTAAACTTCTTGCAACAAGCAAAAAGACAGACGGCGGGTATGTTGCAATGGTTGCCCCATTCTTATTACCGAAAGAACATCCGTTATATAATGTAAACGGTGTGTTCAATGCAATTTTTGTTCATGGAAATGTACTTGGAGATGCAATGTTTTATGGAAGTGGTGCAGGAAAACTTCCTACCGCGAGTGCAGTGGTAGCAGATGTTGTGGAGATGGCAAAAAATGTTGACAAGAATATTCCGGTTGAGTGGAGTTCAAAGAAATTAGAACTGGTAGATTACCGCAGCGCGAAGAATCGTTTCTTTGTCAGAGTGTCAGGTACAGATAAGGCATCTGTGGAAAAAGTATTTGGAAATGTAGAGTATATTGATGTACAGGGTGTTACAGGAGAACTTGGCTTTGTAACAGAAGAGATGACAGAAGAGGCTTTAGAGAACAAAAAAGCAGCATATGGGGAAGTGTTGAATGTCATTCGTGTAGCGTAAAAAGAAAAGCAGGTCGTGAATCACGTGAGGGCGGTTCAGGGGTTGCTTTTTTGTAATCTTATGAAATGCCCGACTAATTGTGGTTTGGGTGTGAGTTGAGTTCCCCGGCTAAGGGTGGCATCGCAGGTTCTCGATTGGCAAATTGCATCAAGCCGGGAGTGTTTTGTTCCGTTGTCCGAAAATAAGAAAGTCTAAGTATGCCTGATTTAGTTTTATGCCGGAGTGACGTGTGCGTCCTAAATGTGCCGTCCGGGCACATTAGGACTTGTGCTG